>Ga0182007_10000111_pt1 | contig 55925 bp, 48 predicted proteins | sample Sormic07211113_1_FD_123023 | JGI IMG/M metagenome (GOLD analysis project Ga0182007, IMG submission 123023) | Rhizosphere microbial communities from Sorghum bicolor, Mead, Nebraska, USA - 072115-113_1 MetaG | ecosystem: Host-associated > Plants > Roots > Rhizosphere | place: USA: Nebraska...
CCAGGCCGCAGACCGCGGGCTGAAGGTCATCATCGCCGGCGCCGGCGGCGCGGCGCACCTGCCCGGGATGGTCGCGGCGCAGACGACGCTGCCGGTCCTCGGCGTGCCGGTCGAATCCGCGGCGCTCAAGGGGATGGACTCGCTGCTCTCGATCGTGCAGATGCCGGCCGGCATCCCGGTTGCCACCTTCGCCATCGGCAATGCCGGCGCGTCCAATGCGGCGCTGTTCGCGGCCGCCATGCTGGCCTCGGACCAGCCGGCGATCGGTGAGGCGCTGGAAGCCTTCCGTGCCCGCCAGACCGAAGACGTCATGGCCCACGACGATCCGCGGCAATGATCCCCAAGACCGTTGGCATCCTGGGCGGCGGCCAGCTCGCCCGCATGATGGTCCTGGCCGGTGCGCCGATGGGGCTGCGCTTCGAGCTGTTCGACCCGGCTGCCGATGCCTGTGGCGCCCAGGTGGCGCCGCTGCAGGTGGCCGCGTTCGAGGATGAAGCCGCCCTGGCCGCCTTCGCCGCCCGTGTGGACGTGGTGACCTTCGATTTCGAGAACGTGCCGGCGCAGAGCGCGACGTTCCTGGCCGAGCGCGTGCCGGTGCATCCGAATCCGGATGCGCTGGCCGTGGCCCAGGATCGGCTCAGCGAGAAGACCCTGTTCCAGTCGCTGGGCATTCCGCTGCCGGCCTTCGCCGACATCCGCAGCCGCGACGAACTGGCGGCCAGGGTCGCCGAATTCGGCATGCCCTGCATCCTCAAGACCCGCCGCCTGGGCTACGACGGCAAGGGTCAGTTCCGGATCCGCAGCACCACCGACATCGACGTGGCCTGGGACACCCTCGGCAGCCAGGTCGAGAAGACCGGCCTGATCCTGGAAGGCTTCGTCGCCTTCGACCGCGAGGTCAGCGTGGTGGCGGTGCGTGGGCAGGACGGCGAGTTCCGCGCCTGGCCCGTCACCGGCAACTGGCATGTCAACGGCGTGCTCTCGGCCAGCCTGGCCCCGGCACGGCTGTCGGCGGCCCAGCACGAGGCGGCCATCGGCTACGCCCGCACCCTGGCCGAGCGCCTGGACTATGTGGGCGTGTTCGCGCTGGAGCTGTTCTGCCGCGGCGACGAGCTGCTGGCCAACGAGATGGCGCCGCGGGTGCACAACTCCGGCCACTGGACCATCGAAGGCAGCGAGACCTCGCAGTTCGAGAACCACCTGCGCGCCGTGCTCGGCCTGCCGCTGGGCGACACGCGCATGCTCGGCCACGCCTGCATGCTCAACTGGATCGGACAGATGCCCGATGCCGGGGCCGTGCTCGGCCAGGCCAGCGGCCATTGGCACGATTACGGGAAGCAGGCGCGGGACGGCCGCAAGGTCGGCCATGCCACGCTGCGCGACGATGATGCGGCCGCGCTGGCCGGTGCATTGGAGACCGTTGGTGGGCAGCTCGATCGTGGTGAGCAGGTTGCGCCGGTGATCGAGAGCCTGCGCGGTTAGAGGACCGGTAGTGCCGACCGCTGGCCGGCTCCCGCGGTGCCAGGTCCAAGGGGAGCCGGCCAGCGGCCGGCACTACCTGCCCGGGTACGAAACTCGGCCGCACGACACGGCCGCACCACCCGGCCGCACGACCAACGGTCGTGCGCTACCTCAATCGCGCAGCTGCGCGGTGACGAAATCCCAGTTCACCAGCTTCCAGAAGGCTTCCAGATAGCGGGCGCGCTCGTTCTGGTAATCGGTGTAATACGCGTGTTCCCACACATCGCAGGCCAGCAGCGGCGTGCTCTCGCCGGTCAATGGCGTGCCCGCGTTGCGCGTGACCTGGATCGCCAGTGCGCCGTTGGGGTGCTGCACCAGCCACACCCAGCCCGAGCCGAACAGGCCCAGCGCCGCGCGGTCGAAAGCCTCGCGCAGCCGCTTGGCATCCCCGAAACAGCGGGTCACCCGTTCGCCCAGCCGGCCCTGCGGGTCGCCCCCAGCGCGCGGGTGCAGGCACTGGAAATAGAATTGGTGGTTCCAGGCCTGCGCCGCTGCATCGAACAGGCTGCCCTGGCTCTGGCGGACGATGTCCTCCAGCGGCAGTTCGGCCAGCTCCGTGCCATCGATACGGGCGTTGACCGCCTCCAGATAGGCCCGGAAGTGCCGCCCGTGATGCAGGTCCAGCGTCTCCGCCGACAGGTGGGGTTGCAGGGCGGCGCGGTCATAGGGAAGGCGAGGCAGTTCGAGGGGCATGGGCACGACAGATTGGAAGGGGGGAGCGCCGACAGAGTGCCCACCGCGCGAAGGGAGGGCATACAATGGCGGTCAGGGAAGTCTATCCGACCGGTGAGGCCGGGTTGTCCCATTGGAGGGAGAGTCGTTGTGGCGGTGATGCAGCAGATCCAGTCCGAAGTCGAACGTTACCCCCTCGTGTTGTTCATGAAGGGCACTCCGCAATATCCCATGTGCGGCTTTTCCAGCCGTGCCCTCCAGGCGTTGATGGCCGCCGGCGCGATCGCGCTGCGCACGGTCAACGTGCTGGAAGAGCCTGAGATCCGCGCCAACCTGCCGCGCTTCTCCAATCTGCCGACCTTCCCGCAGCTGTTCATCCACGGCGAGCTGATCGGTGGCTGCGACATCGTGCTGGAGCTGTTCGAATCCGGCGAGCTCAAGCGCATCGTCGAAGAGGCCTCCCAGCCGTGAGTGCGGTCCCGTCCGTGGTGGTCGGGACCGGATCGCTCGCCGATCGCGTCATTCTTGTGGCCGGGGCCGGGGGAGGCTTTGGCAGCGCCGCCGCCGTGGCCTGTGCGCAGGCCGGTGCCACCGTGGTCCTGCTGGGGCGCAAACCGCGCCGATTGGACCGGGTCTATGCCGCGGTGGAAGCCGTCGGTCCGGAGCCGCTGCTGTATCCGCTGGATCTGGAAGGCGCGACCCCCGACGACTACGCCACCCTGGCCGAGCGCCTGCAGTCCGAGCTGGGCCGCCTGGACGGGGTGCTTTACTGCGCGGCCGATTTCGCCGGGCTGACCCCGTTCGAACTGGCCGATCCGGCTGCCTTCGCCCGCGCCGTCCACGTGAACCTGACCGCCCCGGCCTGGCTGGCCCAGGCCTGCCTGCCGCTGCTGCGCCAGCGCGACGATGCCGCCCTGGTGTTCACCGTGGACGATCCCGCGCGGGTAGGGCAGGCCTACTGGGGCGGCTACGGCGCGGCCCAGCATGGGGTGCGCGGACTGATCGCCTCCCTGCATGACGAACTCGGCCGCAGCCCGGTCCGGGTCAGCGGCCTGCAGCCCGGCCCGATGCGCACGGCCCTGCGGGCCCGCGCGTTCTCGCTGGATGAGGACCGCACCGCCCGCGACCCGGCCGACTGCGCCGCCGCGGCGGTCCTGCTGCTGTCCGCGGCGGGCGCCGCGCACCGCGGCCAGATTCTCGACGCCTGAGGGCATCGCCCGTAGGGCGCCCGGTATCGACCCGCCGCCCAACCCGGTAGTGCCGGCCGCTGGCCGGCTCCCCAGCCAACCCGCTAAAACCGTCTCGACACCGCTGAAAGCCTTCAACGGCCTGCATTCAGCGGGTCATGAACCGATGTGAAGATAGCGTCACGATCCCGTTGTGATGGCGTGTGTTTTGTCTCCAAACCGTCACAATCCGAGGCTATCGTGTTAATCTAGTGTTAACCGTTGCGGCTGAAACCAGCTCGCGGCTAGGGAACCCAGATAAAAGTCCAGTCAGCCGCCAGCAAGGCTGCTTGGGCGCGTTTTTTTCTCCGCCATCGCCAATCTCGCATCGAGGCTACTCCCCAATGACCCACTCCCGTTGTCTCCGGATGTCCAAGCTGACGCTTGGTCTCGTGGCCGCACTTGCCGCCGCTCCCGCCTTCGCCCAGAGCACCTCTGCCGGTGTCGGCGGCCAGGTCACGTCGGCTGCAGGCGCGCCTGTCGTCGGTGCAGAAGTCACCATCACGCACACCGAGTCGGGCACCGTCAGCCGCGCCACGACCGATGCATCGGGTCGTTACAACGCGCGCGGCCTGCGCGTGGGTGGTCCGTACACCATCACCATCAACAAGCCGGGTGAAGGCACGCGCACTGAAGAAGGTGTGTACCTCGGCGTCAATCAGATCGGTACCGTCAATGCGGCACTGACCGGCGACCTCGCTGCGACGAACCTCGATGCCGTGCAGGTCACCGCCGTGGCCGCAGGCTCGGAAGTGTTCAGCGCCACCAAGATGGGCTCGGGCACGTCGATCAGCCAGGAAACGATCGAAGCCATGCCGTCCGTCGGCGGCAACATCCAGGACATGATGCGCCTGGATCCGCGTGTCGCTTTCGTTGACCGTGCTTCGGGCAGCATCAGCGCCGGCGGCCAGAACCCGCGCTACAACGCCGTACGTATCGATGGCGTCTCCGCCAGCGACACCTTTGGCCTGGAAGGCAACAGCTTCCCGACCCGTCGCCAGCCGGTTTCGATGGAAGCCATCGAAGCCATCAACGTCGACCTGTCCAGCTACGACATCACCATCACTGGCGCCACCGGCGCTGTGGTTGATGCCGTGACCAAGTCGGGTACCAATGAGTTCCACGGCTCGGTCTACGGCTACATGCGTGACGGCAGCTGGTTCGGTGACAACCCGGGTGGCGGCAAGTTCAACGGTTTCGAAGACGAGAAGACCTACGGCTTCACGCTGGGTGGCCCGCTGGTGAAGGACAAGCTGTTCTTCTTTGCCAACTATGAGAAGTTCGAGCAGTCCGCTCCCGGCGCCGACATCGCCGGCAGCGCCATCGGCGCCGGCACCATCACCGATGCCCAGATCGCCCAGGCCCAGCAGATCTTCCAGGATCGTTATGGCGTGTCGGCGGGTAGCTACGACGCCGCTTCGGACACCAACCTCGAAGAGTACGCGCTGAAGCTGGACTGGAACATCACCGACAACCAGCGTGCGAGCTTCCGCTACAGCAAGCTGGAGCAGGACAAGCTGCGCATCAACGGCTACGGCCAGACCACCGGTGCGTCGATCAGTTCGTACTGGTACCAGCACGACAAGAAGATCGAGTCCTACGTCGGCCAGCTGTTCAGCGACTGGAGCGACAACTTCTCGACCGAAATCAAGGCCAGCTACCGCGATTACTCGGCCATCCGTAATCCGTCGGCTCCGGGTACTCCGGCGATCCTGATTGGTTTCGGTGGTCTGAACTCGAACCGGGAGTCGGTCGCCAATCCGACCCTGTACCTGGGTACCGAAGCCAACACCCAGTACAACGAGCTGTACACCAAGACCTGGAACTACTTCGCCTCCGGCACGCTCACCCTGGGCGACCATGACGTGAAGTTCGGTGCGGACTACAGCAAGAACGAAATCTACAACCTGTACGCGCCGAACATCGACGGCTACCTGGTCTACAACGGCATCGAAGGTTTCCGAAACAACACGCCGGTGGTCAGCACCTGGCGCAACCCGGTGGACGGTGGCGTGGAGAGCCTTGCGGCCGACTACGACTACACCACCCTGGGCCTGTTCGTGCAGGACACTTGGTATGTCAACAGCAACCTGACCCTGACCCTGGGCGTGCGTGCGGACAAGTACGACACCAACAAGGACACGGCCTACAACCAGCGTGCCAGTGAGTTCTTCGGTTACGACAACCGTTCGATCGGCGACAACGGCTTCCTGGTGCAGCCGCGCGTCGGCTTCAACTACACCTTCGACAGCGATCGCCCGACGCAGCTGCGCGGTGGCGTTGGCCTGTTCCGTGGTGAAGCGCCGCAGGTGTGGCTGGGCAACATCTACGCCAACAACGGCGTGAACTTCACCCAGGGCACCGACTACCCGTACGCCAACCGCAACCGTCCGGGACAGCAGGTCGTGAACTTCGTCTCCGACGATTTCCGTACCCCGTCCGTGTACAAGGCCAATCTGGCGTTCGATCACGAACTGCCGTGGAACGGTCTGGTCGCATCGGCCGAGCTGCTGGTGACCAAGGTCAAGGATGGTCTGTACTTCAAGCGCCTGGAACTGGTGCAGCCGAGCTACACCGGTGGTCCGGACGGCCGCAACTTCTACTGGGGCAACATTGCCAACGCCTCGACCTCCAAGTCGACCACCCCGAGCTGGGTGAGCGATGCCGTGCTGCTGGACAACACCGACAAGGGTCGCACCGCGCAGTTCACCGTGTCCCTGGCCAAGCCGTTCAGCCCGGACAGTGACTGGGCCTGGAACCTGGGCTACACCTATACCGATGCGAAGGAAGTTGCCAGCAACACCTCCTCGGTGGCGACCTCGAACTGGAACAACAACTACATCTTCCAGGCCAACGAGAACGCGCTTGCGCGCTCGCGTTACGAGATCCGCAACCGCATCTCGGGTTCGGTGAACTGGAAGCATGCGTTCTTCGGTGACTACGAGACCCAGGTCGGCATGTTCTATGAAGGCCGTACCGGTCGTCCGTACAGCTTCGTGTACTCCAACGACATGAACGGCGACGGCCGCACCTACAACGACCTGTTCTATGTGCCGAAGGGTCGTGGCGACGTGCTGTTCACCGGCGGTGCCGCCATGGAAGAAGCCTTCTTCGCATGGATGGAGAACAATGCACAGCTGAACCGTTACGCCGGCCAGGTGACCCCGCAGAACTCGGCTCGCGCCGGTTGGGTCAACACCTTTGACGTCCGTATCACCCAGCAGTTGCCGGGCTTCATGAAGGGTCACAAGTCCGAAATCTGGCTCGATATCCAGAACGTGGGCAACCTGCTCAACAAGAAGTGGGGTCGCATCGACGACTTCGGCTTCTATGCTGACCAGGGCATCGCCAACTTCCGCGGCATCGACCCGACCACTGGCAAGTACCTGTACGAGTTCCGTGCGGAGCGTCAGGGCAACACGAGCGCCACCGTGACCGACAGCGCCTTCGCCAACGCGGATGCTGACGGCTTCAACACCGGCGTGTCGCAGTGGTCGCTGCAGCTGGGCTTCCGCTACAAGTTCTGATGCATCGAACGTAGCGTGGGATTGAAAGCGGCCGGGGCAACCCGGCCGCTTTTTTTCTGCCGGCGTTTCACGATTCGGCGGGGACGCGGGCCGGCAGAGACGTCGCGCGTTTCCAGGGGATGCTGCCCCGGTGGTTGTGCTGGGCGGCTTATGGGCGTATCTTCAGCTGGTTGCGCGGAAATCGGCGCAACTGCGACGGCCCAGTGCCCCTGTCGCGGTCAGACACATCCAAACGGTCGGGTTTCCCGGCCGTTTTGCTTTTTAAGGGGGCAGCGGTACAGTCGGTAACCTTGAGGAAAGCGAACAAGATGGACATGACGATCAACGAAAAGCCGGCGCGCACGCTGCCGGTGCAGGACGCGCGGATCTACCCGCGCGGTGGGCTGGATGTGCTGTCGCGCGCCGAAGTAGCGCGCCTGCGGGACGCCTCCGGTGGCGGCATGCACGAGCTGCTGCGCCGCTGCGCGCTGGCCGTGCTGACCAGCGGCAGTGCCTCCGACGATCCGCGCGCCGCGCGCGATCTGTACCCCGATTTCGACATCCAGGTGGCGCAGCAGGACCGCGGCGTGCGCATCGACCTGGTCAACGCGCCGGCGATGGCGTTCGTGGATGGCGAGATCATCCGCGGCGTCGCCGAGCTGCTGTTCGCCGTGGTCCGCGACCTGGCCTACATGGCCATCGAGATGGGCCCGGCCTACGCGGCCGAGCTGGAATCCTCCGAAGGCATCACCAACGCGGTGTTCGGGCTGCTGCGCAACGCGCGCATCCTCAACCCGGGCGACCCGAACCTGGTCGTGTGCTGGGGCGGTCACTCGATCGGCCGCGATGAGTATCTGTACACCAAGCAGGTCGGCTACGAGCTGGGCCTGCGTGGGCTGGACATCTGCACCGGCTGCGGTCCGGGTGCGATGAAGGGTCCGATGAAGGGCGCCACCATCGCCCATGCCAAGCAGCGCAAGACCACCACGCGGTACATCGGCCTGACCGAGCCGGGCATCATCGCCGCCGAGTCGCCGAACCCGATCGTGAACCACCTGGTGATCATGCCGGACATCGAGAAGCGCCTCGAAGCGTTCGTGCGCATCGGCCACGGCATCATCGTGTTCGCCGGCGGCGTCGGCACCGCCGAGGAGATCCTGTACCTGCTGGGCATCCTGCTGCGCGACGAGAACAAGGACCTGCCGTTCCCGCTGATCCTGACCGGCCCGACCGTGGCCGCACCGTACTTCGAGCAGATCGACCGCTTCATCCGCCTCACCCTGGGTGACGAAGCCGCCAGCCGCTACGAGATCATCATCGGCGACCCGGTCAACGTGGCCCGCAAGATGGCCCAGGGCATCAAGCGGGTGCGCGAGCACCGCCTGGCGCAGAAGGATTCGTTCTTCTTCAACTGGTCGATCGAGATTCCGTGGGAGTACCAGCAGCCGTTCGTGCCGACCCACGAGGCGATGGCCGCACTGGACCTGCACCACGGCCGCCCGCCGCATGCCCTGGCCGCCGACCTGCGTCGCGCGTTCTCCGGCATCGTCGCCGGCAACGTGAAGGAAGACGGGATGCGTCGCATCGAGCAGTTCGGTCCGTTCGAGATCCATGGCGATGCGGACATGATGCAGGCCCTGGACGCGCTGCTGCGCGCCTTCGTCGAGCAGCGCCGCATGAAGATATCGGGCGAGTACCAGCCCTGCTACAAGGTCATGGCCTGAGGCGGTGACCCGGCCGGCGGCGGGCAGGGGGCCCGCCGCTGGCCTTGTTCTGCGTCAACTGATTGACGCCTGTCGCCTCCGGGCGACCGTTCGTCCTGCCGCCGCTTGCTGATCGGCGGCAGGGCGTTCATCTTCTGTGTCATCAACGCTGGGGAGCGTTTCATGTCATTGCGCCGGTCCAACGGCTTCACACTGATCGAGTTGATGGTCACCATCGCGGTGCTTGCCATCCTGATCACGCTTGGCATGCCGAGCTTCCAGGGCGTGCTGCGCTCCAATCGCGCGGCCACCACCACCAACGAACTGATGGCCTCGCTCGCACTGGCGCGCAGTGAGGCGCTGAAGAATACCCACGGGGCCGGCGTGTGCGCCTCCACCGAGGGCACCGAATGCAACGGCGACAGCTGGGGCGACGGCTGGATGGTCTGGTCCGATGCCGATGGCAGTGGCAGCTTCGACGCCGGCGAGCAGGTCCTGCGCTACTCGGCCGGCTCGCCCAAGATGCTCGGCAGCAAGGACAACCTGATCGTGGCCTTCGATGGTCGGGGTCGCAATCGCGCCGCCGCGGCGCTGGACATCACCCTCACGCCCGACGAATGCGGCGACCAGCCCCTGCAGCGCACGCTGCGGCTGTCGGCAGTGGGGCAGGTGCGCGTGGAAAAGGAGAGCTGCAAGTGAGGGCAAGACACCTTGGCGCGCGTCGCGCAGGGCAGGGCGGCTTCACCATGATCGAGGTGCTGATCGCGATCGTGGTGATGAGCATCGGCCTGCTCGGCTTCGCCCTGCTGCAGACCATGAACGTGCGGTTCGTGCAGAGTGCGAATTTCCGCACCCAGGCGACCAACCTGAGTTACGAGCTGCTGGACCAGATCCGGATCAACCGCATCAACGCCGGGACCTACGTCGGCACCTATGCGGCAACGACCGAGGCTGCCGATTGCGTCTCACCCACCGGCGCGGAGATCACCAAGGATGCGTACATGACGGACTGGCGCTGCCGGCTGGGCAAGGCGCTGGGCGACGAAGCCAGCGCCAGTGTCACCCGCGACGGGGACGAGGTCACGGTCGACGTCAGCTGGGGCGATGAGCGCTGGCTGGATGCGGCCGATACCACCTTCTCGGCGAGGACCCGGCTGTGAGGCGCGCGCCTGTTTTCCATCGCACCAGCGCGGGCCTGTCGCTGGTCGAGCTGATGATCGCCATGGTCATCGGCCTGGTCCTGCTGCTGGGCCTGATGCAGGTGTTCGCCGCGTCCCGCACCGCCTCGCGCCTCTCCGAAGGCCTGGCCCGCGTGCAGGAGAACGGGCGCTTCGCCATGGACTTCCTGCAGCGCGACCTGCGCATGGCCGGCCACTTCGGCTGCGTGAACGACCAGAGCCACAGCATCAACAACCCCGGTTCGCTGCACACCACGTTCACCGCCGGTGCCCACCCCGCGCTGGACTTCACGCAGTCGATCCAGGGCTATGAGGCCGCCGATACCAAGCCGGGCGATCCGCTGACGCTGAGCGCCACGCCCGCGACGGGCGGCATCGAGTACACCCCCGCGCTGCCGACCGAGTACGCCGCGGCGCTGACCAACCGCGTCGACGGCAGCGACATCGTCGCACTGCGCTTCCTGGTGCCCGATGGCGTACCGGTGACCGCCATCGGCGGCACGGATGACAAGCCCACCTTCTCGTTCGATACCGATCGCTGGGCAGTGCTGCAGAGCGGGGTGCCGACGCCGGGCCTGTTCGGCGTGGCCGACTGTGTGTCGGCCACGGTGTTCCAGGCCAGTGCCGTCAGCAGTACCGCCGGCACCGTGCGTTTCGACACGGCACCGAACAACAGCAGCAGCTTCGCCACGCTGTATACCGCAGGTCAATCGGTGCTCTACCGCGCCGAGAGCGTGGTCTATTACATCGGGTACGACGCGACGACCCGCCAGAGTTCGCTGTACCGGGTGCGGTTCGATGCCGCACCCGGCGGCGCGCTGGCGGCCGGTCAGCCCGAGGCGCTGGTCGAAGGCGTGCGCAACATGCAGCTGCTGTACGGCCAGGACCACAAGCTGAGCGCGACCGGCGCACCCAGTGGCTTCATCGACCGCCAGGGCACCGCGGCGGACGTGGACGCATCCCTCAGCCCGGCTGACGCGGCATGGCGCCGGGTCGGCGCGGTGCAGCTGGGCCTGGTGCTGGAAAGTCCGGACCCCTCCGCGGCGGCGCAGGCCAATACCGCGTCCGCGTTGACCGCGCTGGGCGTGACCTTCACCGCACCGAAGGACGGCCGGTTCCGCACGGTCTACCAGACCACGATCGCGGTGCGTAACCGCCTCTACGGCAACTGAGGTCTCCATGCCCATGCGTCGCAAGCCCTTCACCGCACCCCGCCGCCAGCATGGCGCCGTGCTGTATGTCGCCCTGATCATCCTGATCCTGCTGGCCCTGCTCGGCGTGGCCGGGATGCAGGTGACCGGCATGCAGGAGCGCATGGCCGCCAACTACCTCCGCACCAATCTGGCCTTCCAGAACGCCGAGGCCGATGCGCGTTCGATGGAGAGCACGATCGAGGAGACGCTTGCCGCGGGCGAGACCTACAGCGCCGACCAGGAAGAGTGCAGCCCGATCTTCGATCCGCTGACCTGGGCCGACGGCACCAGCGACGCGAAGGCCACCTATACGCGGCGGATGGACAAGTGCTTCACGGCCGGTGGCAGTGTCGTCGAGGGCCAGCCCGAGAACGAAGACACCGGCAACATCTACCAGATCACGGCATTGGCCAGTGATGACCCGGACAACCCCTCGGCCAGTGCGGTCGTCGACACGATCTATATCCCATGACCTCTGATCGCTTCCACTTCAGCAAGCGCACCATCACCTGGCTGCGTATCGGTTTCGGTGTCCTTGTGCTGGGCGTCCTGCTCAGCCGCGTGGTGCCGCTGCGCGCCGCGCTCGGCGACTACGACCTCGCCCAGGAACCGCTGTACACCAAGCAGAGCCAGCCGCCGCTGATGATGATGGTGATGTCGCGCGATGAGCAGCTGTTCAACAAGGCCTACAGCGACTACAGCGATCTGGACGATGACAAGATCATCGATACGACGTACCAGGACAAGTTCTCGTACTCGGGGTATTTCGATTCTAACCTCTGCTACAGCTACAACTCCGGCAGCGGCGGCGTCTTCAAGGCATCGGCCGACGCGACCGGTGTCAACAAGCACGAGTGCAGTGGCGCATGGTCGGGGAACTTCCTCAACTGGGTGACGATGAGCCGGCTGGACGTGATGCGTTACGTGCTTTACGGCGGGCAGCGATCCACCGACGATCCCGCCAAGACCGTGATCGAACGCGCGCAGATTCCCAGCGACCTGCATGCGTGGGTCAAGGTCTACACCGGTGGGGACATCGGTAAATTCACGACACTGACAGGCAGTGCTTCATTCTGCAATGCCACCATCGCCGCAGGCGGTGCCCCACTCATGCGCGTGGCCAGTGGCGTCTTCACGGAGTGGGCTTCCACTGCTTCATACCAGTGTGGTTACAACCGAAGCGGGGACGAGGCGGCCGATTCGCCCAAGGCAAAGCCAACCGACTACACCGTACGCGTGGAAGTATGTGATCCCGCCAAGGGTGCGCATCGCGAAAGCTTCTGCCGCAAGTACAACGACGGCACCACCGATCATTACAAGCCCAGTGGCCTGCTGCAGACGTACGGCGAAAGCGGCCGTCTGCGCTTTGGTCTGGTGACCGGCACCTATTCCAGCCCCCGCGACGGCGGCGTGCTGCGCAAGAACATCGGCAAGATCGCCGGCAATGGCGCCAAACTCTGCGACACCGGCGACGAGATCAATCTCGCCACCGGGCAGCTGTGCCTGAACAAGGACAGCGGCACGGAAGGGATCATCAACACGATCTCCAACTTCCGCATCGACCAGTGGAACTGGAGCAACAACTGGAACGACTGCAACGACTACAGCATTCTCAACCGCCAGGGCTTCGGCGACCGCGGCAATCTGCTGGATCCCGGCGCGTCGGGCGACAAGCCCAAGAAGTGCAGTGCCTGGGGCAACCCGCTGGCGGAGATGTATGCCGAGGCGCTGCGCTACGTGGGCGCCGGGACCAAGGTGTACGGCGATACCGGAGACCTGTCCGGGCTTCCGACAGGGGTGCAGTGGAAGGATCCGTACCGCACCCCCGCGGAGGGGGGCAATTCCTACTGCGCGACCTGCAACATCCTGGTGATGTCGTCGGGCCTGCCCTCGTTCGACAGCGACAACATCGGTTCGGTGGGCAATCTTGCATCGGCGGTCTCGGCGACCGATGCCCTCGGCGCGGCGGAAGGCATCCATGGCAAGAGCTACATGGCGGGCCGGAGCGGTAATACGCCGCGCTATGCGTCGATCAATACGCATGAAGACATCTGTCAGGCGCTGACGGTCAACAACCTGAGCCTCGTGCGTGGCATCTGCCCGGACATCCCGTCCACCGAGGGCAGCTATCTGATGGCGGGCTTGGCCAAGGCGGCCGCGGAAACGGATCTGCGCCCCGGCCTGAGGGGTAAACCGTCGGATTACAAGGTCACCGCGACCACCTACACCGTGGCCATGGCCGAGAACCTGCCGCGGTTCGACATCAGCGTTGCCGGCGGCACCATATCGCTGTCGCCCCTCTGCCAGGCGAACAACACCGACACAGCCAAGATCAGTAGTACGGGGTGGCGCAGCTGTTTCCTCGGCGCGGTCGGCATTGGCACGAAGACTTCCAGCGTCAAGCCCAATCATGTGTATGGGCGCCCCTACCGTGCCGACGGCAAGTCCGGTAGTTTCTCGCTGGTCTGGGAAGATTCGCTGTGGGGCAACGACCATGACAATGACGTCGTGTCCATGATGAGTTACTGCGTCGGCGCAGCCTGTGGCGACAAGACCGGCATCGCCGATATGTGCTGGCGTTCGGTGGACAACGCGGTCTGCAAGAACCAGCTGCTGAATGCCACGATCGGCCCCGATGAGGTGCTGGTGCGCCTGGAGAACCTGTCGGCGTACGCGGGCAACGCCATGCTGACCGGGTACACCATCGTGGGTTCCAACGCCGCCAGCAACGTGCAGCGCCTGCTGCTGCGACCCGGCAACAAGAACGGTTCGGTGCTGTCCAGGCAGGCGGATCCCCCTGTGGAATGGGCAACGCCCTCCGTGGTCCGTTACAAACTCAGTGGTGCCCAGGCCAACCAGCTCGAAAGCCCGCTCTGGTACGCCGCCAAGTACGGCGTTCCCAGCGGCAAGTGGGACACCAAGGAAGCCGGTGTGCCGGACAACTACTTCCTGGCGCGCAACCCGGCCAAGCTGAAGGCGGCGCTGGAGGCCATCTTCGAAAGCGCGGCCGAGGGCGATGCGCCCGTGGGTGGCGGCGGTACCGGTGCCCGCATCAGCACGGGGTCGTTCACGGTGTCGGCCAGTTACAAGGTGCCCTCGGGCACGAACGACTGGACCGGCGACGTGGTCGCGACCAAGGTGGGTTCGCTTGGCGCCGATGGCGATGTGCTGTGGCGGGCGTCGACCAAGATGAGCTCCAGCGGCCGCAACATCGTCATGGCGACCGCGCCGACGACGGTCAACGCACGCGGTCAGCTGGTGCCGGTAGCCGCTGCACCGTTCGAAGCCAGCAACGTCCCGGGCAGCGATCGCGCCGCCCAGCTGGGCAACATGGGCTTCAGCAGCTCGGTCCCGAACTGGTTCGGCTCGCATACCGTCGCCGATCTGGTGAACTACCTGAAGGGTGCAGCGTTCAGTGGCTTCCGTTCGCGCAGTGCCATCCTCGGCGACATCGTCAATTCGACGGCCGAGATCGTGTCCACGGCCAACAACTTCGGTTACGGCTCCTGGAGCACGTCGCCCGAATGGAAAGCAACGCTCGGCTCCCGCTACACCGCCTACCTGAAGGCAAAAAAGGCCGCCGGTGGCCCGCCGACCATGCTGTACGTCGGTGCCAACGACGGCATGCTGCATGGCTTCAACGCGTCCACGGGTACCGCGGCAGGCAGCGAGGTGATGGCATTCATTCCGTCCTCCTCGCTGCAGCACATGGCGGAACTGGCCAACCCGAGCTATGCGCACCGGTACTACGTCGATGGTCCGCTGACGTCCTCGGATGTCTACTACGGGGATGCGTGGCACACCGTGCTGGTCGGTTCGACCGGTGCCGGCGGCGCCAACCGTGCACCGAATGCGACGGCCGCCGGCAACGGCTCGATGTTCGCGCTGAACGTGACCAACCCGAGCGGCTTCACCAAGGATGACGTGCTGTGGGAAATCTCGGGCAAGACCGATTCGGACATGGGCTTTGCACTGGGCAAGCCGGTGATCGTCCCGGTCAGCGGCGGCGACGCGAATACCGCACCGCGCTTCGTGGCGCTGTTCGGTAACGGCATCAATGCCTCCAGCGGCAAGCCGGTGCTGTTCGTGGTGGACATCCAGACCGGTGAGGTGATCGGCCGGATTTCTCCCAGCGGCGGTGGTTATGCGCTGCGCAACGGCCTGATGAACATTGCCGCCGTGGCCGCCAACAACACCAACCGCATTGTCGATACGGTCTATGGCGGCGACATGCAGGGCAATCTCTGGAAGTTCGATCTGCGCGACGCCGATCCGGCCAACTGGACCGTTGCCTATGGCGGCGCGCCGGTGTTCACTGCGACCCGCAACGGCGTGGCCCAACCGATCACCGGCGGTTTCGAGGTGACCCGGGCGGCCGGCCGCGGCTACAATATCCTGTTCGGCACCGGGCAGTACTTCGCCAGCGATGACAATGCCGTCAGCTCGAACTCTCCGATCAATTCGCTGTACAGCGTCTGGGACAACCTGAGCACGACCGTCGGCAGCAGGAGTGACCTGGTGGCCCAGGAGATCACGCTCGGCAGCGATGGTTACCGTTACGTCAGCAAGAACGCAGTCAGCTACGTAAGCAAACGCGGCTGGTACGTCGACCTGATCGTCGGCGGTACCGTCGACGGGGAGCGCTTCATCGGCAATCCGCGCATCCAGAGTGGTGCGGTGTATTTCAATACCTACGTGCCCGGGCAGGCCGTCTGCGGTGGTGGCGGTGGCGTCAACTGGCGGTATGCGCTGAACCTGCTGACCGGCGCCGGCGCGCTGGGCGGGCTGAGCGACACGCCCGGTGGGGATCCGCTGTGCACCGGCAACTGTGGGGGCGCGAAGCTGACCAGCGGGGGCAAGGACAGCAACGGACCGCCCATGAAGGACAACAGCATTTTCGTCCCGGACAACAAGAGCAACATCTGCAAGGCGGGCGATCCGGGCTGCACGATCGACGAGCAGCTCAAGAACGACATCTGCACCTATGTGCTGCGCACCGGTAGCGCGGATCCGTTGTACATGCCGCGTCCCTGCGGCCGCCAGTCCTGGCGGCAGGTGCGCTGAAGACCCTCCTGACGAGAAAGACGATGCGCACCTCCTTCCGCCGCCGGGCCGCGGGCTTCACCCTGATCGAACTGATGATCACGGTGGCCGTGGTCGCCATCCTGGCAACCGTGGCGCTGCCGGCATACCAGGACTCCGTACGCAAGTCGCGGCGGGCGCAGGCCAAGGCCGATCTGGTCGAACTGGCCCAGAACCTGGAGCGCTATCACACGGTGAACAACACCTATGCCGCCGCCACGCTGGCCTTCGCGCAGTCGCCGCGCGAAGGCACCGCGCATTACACACTGGCGTTCGACAAGGATCCAACGGCCAGCACCTTCGGCATCCAGGCCATCCCGGTCGAGGGCGGCAGCCAGGCCAAGGACAAGTGCGGCACGCTGGCGCTGGACCAGGCCGGGCGCAAGACGCCGACCGAAAACACCGTGTCCGGGTGCTGGTGACGCGGCTGTTCCACCCGTTGGACGCGAGTGCTTGCATCGCACCGCCGATGCTGGCTAGAATGCGCACCCCGCCCGAATAGCTCAGCCGGTTAGAGCACTTGACTGTTAATCAGGGGGTCGTTGGTTCGAGTCCAACTTCGGGCGCCAGATCTGCAGAAGCCGCGAGCAATCGCGGCTTTTGTTTTTTGTGTTTCCGGCGGGCCGGCGATGCCTGCCTCAGCAGGCCACGGGCCGGCGCGGCCGCTCGCTGCGGATGCGGCCTTGCCGGCTGACCACGACCTTCCCTTGATAACTGCCGTCCAGGCAGAAGATGACCGACTGATTGCTGCCATTGAGCTGCCCATCCGGCCGGAACTGGAGGGTGGGCTTGTGCTGGCTGCCGCGCGCGCTCAGCCTCGAACGGGTCTGCAGCTGCACGAGGATGGGGTCCTGGCCCGGGTCCTGGCCCGAGGGCGTGGTGGCGCGATGGAGCATCCAGCCCCGGCTCCAGTCCCGGCCACAGTGGACGCCATCGTCGGTCGGGCAGACCGTGATCCGGCGCCGCTCGGTGATCGCCGTATTGCGTGCGGTGGCCAGCGCCGAGGCCAGCTGCATGCGGAGGTTGTCGGCCTGCAGGCGGTCCCGGGTCTGCTGCAGGGCGGGCAGGGCCATGCCGGTGAGGATGCCCAGCGCCGCCATCGCGAGCAGCGCCTGGATCAGGGTCACGCCCGCGCAGGCGGTGCGGCGGGGCAGGGAGCGGAGCTGGTTCACGGTGGACGTCCGGCGCGCGGGAAGTGTCCACTCTGGCCGCCGGATGGCCCCGCCGCCGCCGGTTCATGCCGCGTTCTGCTGTCGGTCATCCCATCAACCGGCCGTCACCAGGGCGGCCGTTATACTGGGCGCTTCCCGGCAGTGGCGGCACCATGAGCGATCGTTTCCAACTTGTATCCCCGTATTCGCCGGCGGGCGACCAACCGGCGGCCATCGAGAAACTGACCGCCAACTTCGAGGCGGGCATCGCCAAGCAGACCCTGCTCGGCGTCACCGGTTCCGGCAAGACCTATACGATCGCCAACGTGATCCAGCAGGTGCAGAAGCCGACCCTGGTGATGGCCCCGAACAAGACGCTGGCGGCGCAGCTGTACGGCGAGTTCAAGTCGTTCTTCCCGCACAACGCGGTCGAGTATTTCGTCAGTTACTACGACTACTACCAGCCCGAGGCCTATGTGCCGTCGTCGGACACCTTCATCGAGAAGGACAGTTCGATCAACGAGCACATCGAGCAGATGCGGTTGGCGGCGACCAAGACGCTGCTGTCGCGCCCGGATGCGATCGTGGTGGCGACGGTCTCGGCGATCTACGGCCTCGGCGCGCCGGAGGATTACCTGTCGATGCGGCTGATCCTCTCCACCGGCGAGCGGATCGACCAGCGTGACCTGATCAAGCACCTGACCCAGCTGCAGTACACCCGCAACGAGTTCGAGCTGCACCGCGGCACCTTCCGCGTGCGCGGCGAAGTGGTGGACGTGTTCCCGGCCGAGTCGGACAGCGAGGCGGTGCGCATCGAGCTGTTCGAAGGCGAGGTCGAGCAGATCAGCATGTTCGATCCGCTGACCGGCGAGAGCCTGCGCAAGATGATGCGTTACACCATCTATCCGAAGACCCACTACGCCACGACGCGCGAGCGCGTGCTGTCGGCGGTGGATACGATCAAGGCGGAGTTGAAGGTCCGCCTGGAGCAGTTGTACGAACAGAACAAGCTGGTGGAAGCGCAGCGCCTGGCGCAGCGCACCCAGTTCGATCTGGAGATGATGGCCGAGGTCGGCTACTGCAACGGCATCGAGAATTACTCGCGCCATCTCACCGGCAAGAATGCCGGTGATCCGCCGCCGACCCTGTTCGATTACCTGCCGCCGGACGCGCTGCTGGTGATCGACGAATCGCACGTGACCATCCCGCAGATCGGCGCGATGTTCAAAGGCGATCGCTCGCGCAAGGAGACCCTGGTCGAGTTCGGTTTCCGCCTGCCGTCGGCACTGGACAACCGTCCGCTGCGGTTCGAAGAGTGGGAAGAGCGGTGCCCGCGCAGCATCTACGTCTCGGCCACGCCGGGGCCGTACGAGCTGCGCGAGACCGAGGGCGAGATTGCCGAGCTGGTGGTGCGTCCGACCGGCCTGATCGATCCGGTGGTCGAGATCCGTCCGGTCGGCACCCAGGTCGACGATCTGATGTCCGAGGTGAACGAACGCATCAAGCTGGGCGACCGTGTGCTGGTCACGACGCTGACCAAGCGCATGGCCGAGAACCTGACGGAGTACCTGACCGAGCACGGCATCCGCGTGCGTTACCTGCACTCGGATATCGACACCGTCGAGCGCGTGGAGATCATCCGCGACCTGCGACTGGGCAAGTTCGATGTGCTGGTCGGCATCAACCTGCTGCGCGAAGGCCTGGACATGCCCGAAGTGTCGCTGGTGGCCATCCTGGATGCCGACAAGGAAGGCTTCCTGCGCTCGACCGGCTCGCTGATCCAGACCATCGGCCGCGCCGCCCGCAACCTGCGTGGCAAGGCGATCCTGTATGCGGACAAGATGACCCGCTCGATGCAGGCGGCGATCGACGAGACCGACCGCCGCCGCGCCAAGCAGGTCGAGTACAACGAACTGCATGGCATCGTGCCCAAGTCGGTACTGCGACCGATCACCGATGTGCTGGAAGGCGCGCGATCGGAAGCGGCCGAGAAGGAGTCGCGCGGCAAAGGGAAGGGCAAGGGCAAGGGCGGCCGCGTGGCCGAAGAGGCGGCCGATTACCGCACGATGGAGCCGGCCCAGATCGCCAAGCGCCTGCAGGCGCTGGAGCAGCAGATGTACCAGCACGCACGTGATCTGGAGTTCGAGGATGCCGCCCGCGTCCGCGACCAGATCCGCACGTTGAAGGAGGCCAGCCTGGGCTGAACAACACGTTGTGAAATATCTTCACAAAAGTGTTGCGCTTTCCAGGGGGCGTCCGTAATATACGCGGCCTGCACCGACGCATTCGCAGCGGGGCAGGAAAGCAAAACGGGCGGTTAGCTCAGCGGTAGAGCACTACCTTGACATGGTAGGGGTCACAGGTTCGAACCCTGTACCGCCCACCACTTCAGTACCTGGGAAACCACGGGAACAGGTGGAACAAGACGAAGCCGGCCATCAGGCCGGCTTTTTCGTTTCCGGCGTTTTTTCCCTTCGTTCTCTGCGCCTGGCCCTTCCCATGGCCCGTGGGTGCGGGCATGCCGGGCTGTCTCCTTCATCCTGTGTGTTAGCGTCGCGGGGCCGGTTGGCCAGGCCTGCAGCCGGCCGGAACCGGTCCTGTGACCTAATCCCAATGGAAGGAGGAAAAAATGGCAACGACGCATCGTCTTACGGTTTTGGCATACGCGGCGGCGGCTTTCGCGACCGCGATTCTGGCGGTCCCATCGGCACACGCGGCGTCCTGCTGTGTCAGTGAGCCGCATGGAAGCTACATCGCAGCGAAGGGGCTCGGGGAGTCCGCGCCGCTGGCGTTGGACGTCAGCGAAGCAGCGGGCTGGCATGCCTTCGAGTTCAAGCGGGACGGCGTCTGGTACATCCAGGTCAATGACCGCAATGATCAGGTCCGCGCGATCATCGGCAACATCGACACGGTGTTCTGGACGCTGCCGGGCGGTGTGGATGCCGACCGCGTCTCGCTGCCGGGGCGCCTTCTGGAGATCCCGGCAGGTGCCGGCCGGGAAGTCGTGTACCGCAAGCCGGGGTTGTGGCTGGTGGCTTACAGCACGGCGCGGGGCGTGATCTGGTCGATCGAAAGCCCGGACGGCACGCGGTAAGGCTGCCGGGTTTCGACAAGCACCAGGCGGAGACGGTTACGGCGGCAACGTGGGTTGCCGCCGTAAGCCAGTGCGCGTCCGCCGAGCACCTCGTTGGCGCGCGCAACGGTCTGCGCGGTGAGTGTGCGCTGCGGATCCAGCAGTGCGACGGTGATGACGATGCCCTGGACCTCGCCGCGACGACCGCAGTGAGCGCGGACACGCAGGAATCCGGATTCGTGCTTCAGCATCACGCCGACAGCATCGACCAGGCTGCGGTAGGCTGCCAGTTGCAGCCCGAGGCTCAGCTGGCAGGGGTCGCCACTGAACCGAGGGCGCGCCACGCGATCGGTCGCGTCCCAGGTGCCGGCGACACCGCCCGACTGCAGGGCGACGTAGAGGCCCGCGTATTCGATGTCGCTCGGGTAGACCATGCTGATCTGCTCGCGGAACAGGCGCGATTGCGAGGCGCCACGGCGCAGCATGTCCATCGCCGACGCCAGATGCCCTCGTTGCTTGAGGAGATCGGCTGCCATCTGGAGTGAGCGGTCGATGTCTTCCCCCAGGGTCTGCATGCGCAGCGCCTGTTCCCTGCGGCTTTCTTCGCTGGCGAGGTGGGCCGTGCGGACGAGCGAGGCGGCCCGTCTGCCCAGCCGGTCGTTTGCATTGAACTGACGGTAGTAATAGGAAATCGTGGAGCCCAGCAGCAGCAATGCGGTGCCGGTGACCGCCAGGACCTGCTGCGCCAGGAAGGCGACCGGATCGAACGAGCCGGGCAAGCCGGAGCTTTCCAGGGTCAGCCCGATGGTGAGGTTCAATCCCGCTACGCTGATCGCGGCACCGCGCCATCCGTACATGCAGGTAAGCGCGGCCGCCGGCAGCAGCATCGCGATGCGCAGGCTGCTCTTCGCCAGCAGGTCATCGGCGGGAAGCTGCACCGCCGCCAGGCCCAGCGCGCCGATCACCGTCAGCGTGGTCACGGCCATCATCGCTGCCCCGGCGGTAGGGTGCGGCAGGTGGTGGCGATGTTTCCACAGCAGCGCGACCGGCGCGAAAATCAGGATGCCCAGGTAGTCGCCGATGATGTATTTCGCAACGCCCATCCAGGACACGGCGTCGTGCAGCGTCGGCATCAGCAGATAGGCCAGGCCCTGATTGAGCGCCGTGATCGCGACTGCGGAAAGTGCCGCGATGGACAGCAGCCAGGCCGGATTGCCCGCCGCCAATCTGCGGCGGTGCAGATACACGATCGCTGCGACCGTCGGCATCAGCAGCGCGGATGCCAGTACGACCCACGCGAGGCCATACTGATCGATGAGAGGGAAACGTGCCTGTGCGAAGAAAGCGTACTCACCAACCATCAGGTAAGGCCATGTCCGCGGCGGGCACACCAGCAGCGCAGCGACGCGGATTCCGGCAGGCAGGTAGAACTGGTCCACCGACATCTGCCGCGTTGCCCAGAACACCATCGCGTAGCCCAGCGCCAGCACTACGCCACTGGAAGAGATGCGCAGATTGAGGTGAAACTCCTTTTTCAACCATTCCCGCTGCACGTACACCCCCTTTTCCCTGTGGTGACCGCGGGCTGGAACGGCCGCCCGGCGCAGCTTGGACACTATCGGGCAACGCTCCCGCGTGCAATGGCGTGGCGACGTGATGTGGTTTCCTCGAAGGCGCTGTTTACTGGCGCGGTGAAGGGCCAAGCTTGAACTGCGTCACATATTGTTCTGCGTCTTGTGGTCGCTGCTTTGCATCCCCTCCTGCCACCGATGTGAAGGCACTGCGCTTCGGAAACAGTGTGCGCCACCCAGCCAGGATTGCCTGACAGCTCGCCACGGCCGGGCCTGATGGCGGTTGTGCGGTGTGCAGGGGAGGCTTGGATTTTGATCGGGTGCGACCGGCATGTCCCCGCGCCGCTTGGCTACCTCCGGACGCCCACCGTTGCCCATGCTCGGCAAGGCCTGTGCGGCGGCTCTTCTGACCGGCGTGAGCGCGACGGTGTTCGCCCCCTTTCTTTTGCCGCCGCACTGGATGTGGGCTTCGCTCGCGGCAGGGCTGGCAATCTGGATCCTGCCCTGCCGCCTGCGCCTCTTCGGCGCCGCCCTTTTCGGCCTCGGCTGGGCCGCCTTCCACGGCCACGTCGGGCTCGCGCAGCAGCTTCCCGCGGGCAGCGCGCCGGTGGACCATGTCGTGCAGGGGCGGGTGACCAGCCTGCCGGTGCACGGCCCCGGCGGCACCCGCTTCGGCTTTCGGGTAGACGATGATCCGGCGATGCCCGCCGACCTCCGTGGCCGCGACCTGGCGCTGGGCTGGTACGACGGATTCCGTGGCGCGGCCGATGATCGACGGCGCACGCTGCGCGCGGGCGAGCGCTGGTCGCTCGGCGTGCGGGTCCGGCCCCCGCGCGGCCGGGTGAATCCCGGTGGGTTCGATGCCGAGGGCTACGCACTCCGGCAGCGTGTTGCCGGCAGCGGCTACGTGCGCGAACCCGCGCAGGCGGCTGTGCTGGCCGCGCCCACGGGATTGCCCGCGTGGCGCGAGCGGATGGCGGATGCGATCGCCACAGCGGTCGAGAGCGACGGCCGCCGCTTCGTCCAGGCATTGGCGCTGGGCGACACCCGCGGCCTGAGCCCGGCCGACTGGGACGATCTGCGCGCGCTGGGGGTGACCCACCTGGTGGCGATCTCTGGTTTCCATGTCGGCGTGGTGGCGGGCGTTGCCGCCGTGCTGGCGGGCGGGCTCTGGCGCTGCCTGCCGATGCTGGGCCTGCACTGGCCGCGGCCGATGGGCGCCGCGGTAGCCGCCGTCGCGGGCGCGGCGCTGTACGCCGCCGCAGCCGGTTTCGCGCTGCCCACGGTGCGCACCGTACTGATGATCGCAGTGGTGGCCGCCGCGCGCTGTAGTCGGCGGCGGGCGACTGTGGCGCAATCGCTGGCGCTGGCCGCGCTGGCGATGCTGCTGTTCGATCCGCTCGCCGTGCTCGCCCCCGGTTTCTGGCTGAGCTTTGCCGGCGTGCTGTGGCTGATCTGGTGCCTGCCGGGGCGTGAGGAGGGCTGGGTGCGTGGTTTTCTGGGTGCGCAGGGCGTGGCGACCGTGGCGCTGCTGCCGCTGACCGTGGCGCTGTTCGGCCAGGCCTCGCGTGCGGGGCCGCTGGTGAATCTGCTGGCGATTCCGTGGTGGACGATGGTGGTGGTGCCGCTGGCGCTGCTCGGCACCGCGCTGGAGGCGCTGATCGACGGGGCGGGACGCTGGCCGTGGCAGCTGGCGGCATGGTGCTTCGAGGCGAGCTGGTGGCTGTTCGGGTATGCCGCGCGCAGCGAGCTGTCGCTGTGGTGGCTGCCGCAGGCCGACCGCTGGGCGTTGATGTCGGCCGTGTTCGGTGTGTTCTGGCTGCTGCTGCCGCGCGGCAGTGGTGGCCGCGTGCCGGCCCTGCTGCTGTGTCTGCCGCTGTTGTGGCCGGCGCGGCATGGCCCGGGCGAGGGCGAGGTGGAGCTGATCGTGATGGATGTCGGGCAGGGCCTGGCGGTAGCCGTGCGCACGCGCCGGCACACGCTGCTGTATGACACCGGGCCCGGGGCCGACGATGGCTTCGACGCGGGCGAGCGGATCGTGGTGCCGACCCTGCGGGCGCTGGGGCAGGGCCGTCTGGACCGGATCATGATCAGCCACGATCACCGCGACCACACCGGCGGGCTGCGTGGGGTGCGCCGCAGCTTTCCGGGCGCGATGCTGCAGGCGCCGCCCGACGCACTGCGCGGTCGGGCCTCGGCCTGTCATGCCGGGCAGTCCTGGCAGTGGGACGGGGTGACGTTCCGGGTGCTGCATCCGCCGCGCGACGCGCCGCAGTCCACCAACGACAGCAGCTGCGTGCTGCGGCTGGAGACGCCGCAGGGGGCGATCCTGCTGGCCGGTGACATCGAAAAGCGCAGCGAAGCCCTGCTGGTCCAGCAGGCGGGCGCACGCCTGGCAGCGGAAGCGGTGGTCGTCCCACACCACGGCAGCGCCGGTTCGTCCACGCCGGCGTGGGTGGCCGCGGTCGCGCCGCGGCTGGCGATCGTTTCGGCGGGGCACCGCAACCGCTTCGGTCATCCCCGTGCCGAGGTGGTGGAGCGCTGGCAGGCGGTGGGCGCCGAAGTGCTCACCACCGCCGACAGCGGCGCGGTGCGGGTCTGGCTCGGGCGTGAAGGCCTGCAGGTGCGTGAACAACGGGTTTTCGAGCGGCGTTGGTGGGATGCCGCGGAGCGGAGCCGGCCGGCTGCTATCCTATCGGCGATCAAACAGGCGGCCGCTGGGCCGGAGGATTGAAACGTGTGGGAACTGGTCAAGGCCGGTGGCTGGCCGATGCTGCCGCTGCTGCTGTTGGGCGTACTGGCTTTGGCAATTGTCCTGGAGCGTTTCTGGACCCTGCGCCGCAATGAAGTCCTGCCCCCCGGGCTGGGCCAGGAGGTGCGCAACTGGGCTGCGCGCGGCAAGCTCGATCCGAGCCATATCCAGTCGCTGCGCGGCAATTCGCCGCTAGGCGCGCTGCTGGCCACCGCGCTGGAAGCACGCAATCGCCCGCGCGACCAGATCCGCGAGCGCATCGAAGATGCCGGCCGGCACCTGGTTCACCGCATGGAGCGGTTCCTGAACGCCCTGGGCACGATCGCCTCGGCCGGCCCGCTGCTCGGCCTGCTCGGCACGGTGGTCGGCATGATCCAGATGTTCATGGGCATCCTCGACCACGGCGTCGGCGATGTGAACCAGCTGGCCGGCGGTATCGGCAAGGCGCTGGTCTGCACCGCCACCGGTATGATCGTGGCGATCCCCGCGCTGATGTTCCATCGCTATTTCAAGGGCCGCATCGCCGGCTACGTGATCGAGATGGAGCAGGAGGCCTCGGCCCTGCTGGACGCGCTCGATGGCCGCCCGGGCGTGATGAACAACGCCCCGCGCGCCACCGGTGCTTCGGCCGGTGCCGCACCCGTGACGGTCAAGGGCTGACGGATGCGCATCCGCAATGACCGGATCCAGGACGAGCCGCACATCGATCTGGTTCCCCTGATCGATGTGATCCTCGTCCTGATCATCTTCTTCGTGGTCACCACCACCTTCGACGCGCGGTCGACGCTGCAGCTGCAGCTGCCGACCGCCAGCCAGCAGGACACCACCGAGCCGCCGCGTTCGCTGAGCGTGTTGGTCAATGCCGAGGGGCGTTACTTCATCAACGATCAGGAAGTGCTGCGTACCGACGTGGAGTCGGTCAAGCAGACGATCGCCGCCGTGGCCGGCCCTGATCGCGAACAGACCGTGCTGTTGCGCGCCGACGCGCGTACGCCTTACCAGGCTGTTGTCACGGCCCAGGATGCCCTGGGCCAGCTGGGCTTCCGCCGCATCGCCATCGCTACCGCGCCGGAGGTGCGTCCATGAGCAAGAAACATTCCCCCGTCTGGCCGATCTACAAGCGCCTGCTCGGGTATACCGGTGCCTATTGGGTGTTCATGGTCGCGGCTGTGGTCGCGATGGTGGTCGAAGCCCTGGCCGGCTACAGCTTCACCAAGCTGATGGAGCCGCTGGTCAACCGGGGTTTCGTCAACCCGGAGCCGCGCATGGCGGTGATCCTGCCGCTGACCATCCTCGGCTTGTTCATGATGCGCAGCCTGGCCACCCTGGTCAGCGACTACGCGCTGGCCCGCACCGGCCGCAGTGTGGTGCGCGACCTGCGTGAGCAGGTGCTGGAGAAATACCTGCACCTGCCGTCCTCGCATTTCGATGCCGAAGCCACGCCGGTGATGGTCAGCCGCCTGAACTTCGATACCGAGCAGGTGACCCAGGCCAGCGCCGATGCGCTCAAGACCCTGGTGGCCGATACCCTCACCATCATCGCGATGCTGGTGGTGATGCTGCAGATGAGCGTCAAGGTCACCATGGCGATGCTGGTCGTTGTGCCGCTGATCGGCGTGATCGTCTCGATCGTCGGCAAGCGTTACCGCCGCATCAGCCGCGGCATCCAGGACGGCATGGGCGGCATGGCGCAGACCGCCGAGCAGTCCCTGGCCGCGCAGCAGGAAGTGAAGGTGCACGGCACCCAGGCGCACGAGATCTCGCGCTACTCGCGTCTGGCCAACCGCATGCTCGGCCTGAACATGAAGGTCGAGACCACGCGCGCGCTGGCCTCCAGCACGGTGCAGTTCCTGGCCGCGCTGGCGCTGGCGGTGATCGTGTGGGTCTCCACCCGCGAGGCGCTGGCCGGCAAGCTCAACGCAGGCCAGTTCATGGGTCTGATGACCTCGATGATGGCGATCATTCCCTCGCTGCGTCGCCTGACCAGCGTGCAGACCTCGATCTCCCGCGGTGTCGCGGCGGCCGAGCGCCTGTTCGGGATTCTGGACATGCCGGTCGAGCGCGACGAAGGCCTCCAGCGGATCGGCCGCGCACGTGGCGAGCTCGCGTTCGAACACGTGATGCTGCGCTACCGCGAGGACACCGGCATCGCGCTGGATGACATCAGTTTCGTGGCCAAGCCGGGCACGGTGACGGCCATCGTCGGCCGCTCCGGCAGCGGCAAGACCAGCCTGATCCGCCTGGTGCCGCGTTTCTACGAACCCAGCGGTGGCCGCATCACGCTCGACGGCGTGGCACTGGATGATTATCCGTTGGCCGACCTGCGCCGCCAGGTCGCGATGGTCGGGCAGAAGGTGATGCTGTTCGATGACACCGTCGGCGCCAACATCGCCTACGGCATGGACGCCACCGAGGAACAGATCCGCGCGGCGGCCGAAGCGGCCAATGCCTGGGAGTTCATCGCGCGCATGCCGCAGCAGCTGCAGACGCCGGTCGGCGAGAACGGTGCGCTGCTCTCCGGCGGCCAGCGCCAGCGCCTGGCGATCGCCCGCGCGATCCTGCGCGACGCGCCGATCCTGATCCTGGATGAAGCCACCGCCGCGCTCGACAATGAATCCGAGCGCCTGGTGCAGGACGCCCTGCAGCGCCTGATGCCCGAGCGCACCACGCTGGTGATCGCGCACCGGTTGTCCACCATCGAGCATGCCGACCAGGTGCTGGTGATGGACCATGGCCGCATCGTCGAGCGTGGCACGCACACGGAGCTGCTGGCGCTGGGTGGCCTCTACGAACACCTGCACAAGATGCAGTTCCGCGAAAGGCAGCCTTGATGGCCGGCAAGGGTACGCACACGCCGTCGTACTGGTATGACGGCACCGCGATTCCGTTTCTCTCACGCCTGGCGTCGCCGCTGTACGGCGCGGCCATCGCGCTGCGGCGGATGGCGTATCGCCGCCGCTGGTTGAAGCGGCATCCGCTGCCGGTGCCGGTGGTGGTGGTCGGCAACATCACCGCCGGCGGCACCGGCAAGACCCCGCTGACGATCGCGCTGGTCAACCGGCTGCGCGAGGCCGGCTGGAAGCCGGGCGTCGCCAGCCGTGGCTATGGCCGCGAGGACGCGGGCACGCCACGCTGGGTGCTGGCCACGACCGATACCGCGATCGGCGGCGACGAGCCGGTGCTGATCGCCTGGAAAACCGGCGTGCCGGTCCGGGTGGATGCGGACCGCGTCGCGGCCGGCAAGGCGCTGGTCGAGGCGGGCTGCGACATCATCGTCTGCGACGACGGCCTGCAGCATTACCGTCTGGCGCGTGACATCGAGATCGAAGTGGTCGACGCGCAGCGTCGCTACGGCAATGGCCGGTTGATTCCGGCCGGGCCGCTGCGCGAGCCGGCCAGCCGTGCGCGCGACTGCGACTTCCGGGTGGTCAACCTGGGCCAGGCCAGCGATGGCACCGAAGCGCAGACTGCCTGCGGTTTCGGCGAATGGCCGATGCAGCTGCGCATCGACAGCGCCCAGCCACTGCAGGGCGGCCGCGCGCGGCGCCTCGCGCATTTCCAGGGGCAGCGCGTCCACGCGGTGGCCGGTATCGCCAACCCGCAGCGCTTCTTCGACATGCTGCGCGCGCATCGCATCGGCGTGGTGCCGCATGCCTTCGCCGATCACCATGCCTACCAGCCGGCCGATCTGCGCTTCGGCAGCGAATTGCCGGTGCTGATGACCGAGAAGGACGCGGTCAAGTGCAAGGCCTTCGCGACCGAATGGCACTTCGCCGTGCCGCTGTCGGCCGAACTGCCGGCGGCGTTCTGGATCACGCTGCTGGACCGCGTCGAGAAACTCGGCAAGCGTTGACGGGCCCGGTGCCGCGTGCGGCACACTGAGGCCCTGACTGCATTCCTTCCGTACAGGTCGTCCCCCATGAGCGCTTCCGTCGAGTTCGTCGTCGCCATTCCCGCCCGCTATGCCGCCTCGCGGCTGCCGGGCAAGCCACTGCGCCTGCTCGGCGGTGAGCCGCTGGTGCTGCGCGTGGCGCAACGCGCCCTGCTTGCCGGCGCGCGCGAAGTCTGGGTCGCCACCGATGATCAGCGCATCGCCGATGCCCTGCAGGGGCTGCCCGGGGTGCGCGTGGCGATGACCTCCACCGCGCATGCGTCCGGCACCGATCGCCTGGCCGAGTGCGCAACGCAGGCCGGCTGGGCGGATGACACGCTGGTGGTGAACCTGCAGGGGGATGAGCCGTTCGCCCCGGCCGAGGGCATCCGCGCAGCGGCCGAAGCCCTGGTCTACAGCGGTGCGGAGATGTCCACGCTGGCCACCCCGGTCGAGGACGCCGACACGCTGTTCGACCCGAACGTGGTCAAGGTCGTGCGCAGGCAGAACCTGGACGCGCTCTACTTCAGCCGTGCACCGATTCCGTGGCACCGCGATGCGTTCGCGCGCTCGCGCGACACCCTGGCCGGCCCGCACTGGCTGCGCCATATCGGCATCTACGGCTACCGCGCCGGTTTCCTGCGCCAGTTCGCCGCGTTGCCGCCGGGTACGCTGGAGCAGCTGGAATCGCTGGAGCAGCTGCGCGTGCTGGAAGCGGGGCACCGCATCAGCGTGGCGCTGACCCCGTCCGAGTTCCCGCCCGGTATCGATACGCCGGAGGACCTGGAGCGCGCAGAGGCCTGGTGGGCCGCGCACCCGTGACCGGGGCGGTCGTCCGCCGCGGCGACCTCCGCCGCACGCCGATGGACCAGCGCATGACCGTGGCACGACGGCTGCATGACGCCGAGTCCGGCATAATCAGGGCATGAACGTCCAGCCCGTCCAGGATCTGCCCGAATTCGCCACCTGGCTCAACGCCCCGCCGACCACCCTCGCCGAGCTGCAGGGACGGCCGGTGGTGCTGGCCTTCGTCAATGCCGCCTCGGTGTGGTGCGCGCAGCGGCTGGCCGAGCTGGCCCAGTGGCAGTCGCGCAACCCGGGCAGGCTGCAGCTGCTGGTGCTGCAGGTGCCGCGGTTCGATGGTGAGCGCGATCCCGCGCAGTCGCTGAAGCTGCTCCGGCGTCAGGGCCTGAACGCCCCGGCGCTGCTGGATACGGAGTGGGACGGCTGGCGCCGTTTCGGCGTGACCGCGTGGCCGACCCTGGTCCTGCTGGATGCCCAGGGGCGCGAGCGCGACCGGCTGGTCGGCCTCGGCGGCGAACTGGAGCGCGCGCTCGCTGCGCTCTGCGAAGGCAGTTCGCGGCCGTCCGACGAGGACCTGCACGGCGCCCGCGAACTGAGCCCCGAACCGCGCCTCGCGCTGCGCTTCCCGACCGGCCTGGCGGTGACCACCGAGCGTCTGTACATCGCCGATACCGGGCATCACCGCGTGCTGGAATGCAGTCACGGTGGCCGGGTGCTGCGCCAGTTCGGCATGGGCACCGCTGATTTCATGGATGGGGGCCAGGCCGAAGCAGCCTTCCACCACCCGCAGGGCCTCGCGCTGGAGCGCGAATGGCTGTACGTCGCCGACACCGGCAATCATGCGTTGCGCCGCATCCATCTGCTGTCCGGCCAGGTCGATACGCTGTGCGGCACCGGCCGCCCCGGCGAGCCGATCGAAGGGCCGGTGGCCGATCCGCGCCGTACCGCGCTCAACCACCCGCAGGGCCTGGCGGTCGCCGACAACCAGATCCATATCGCGATGGCCGGCGACAACCGCATCTGGAGCTATCACCTCGGTCAGCGCAGCCTGCAGTGGCGCGCCGGCAGCGGTGCGATCGACGCGCGCGACGGCAGCGGTCATCTGGCCGCGTTCGCGCAGCCGTGCTCGGTCGCGGCGGTGCAGCAGGTGCTGTACGTCTGCGATGCGCTCGGCTCATCGATCCGTGCCCTGCAGCTGCGCGGTGATCTGGTGCAGACACTGGTCGGGCAGGGCCTGTGGACCTTCGGCGAGCAGGATGGCCCGCGGGCCTCGGCGCTGCTGCAGTACCCGCAGGCGATCGCGCTGAGTCCGGATGCCCCGTTGCTGTGGATCGCCGATGCCGGCAACGGCCGCCTGCGCACGCTGCGGCTCGGCGGGGGTGAGCTGAGCACGCTGGAGCTGCCGCGCCGCCTGCATGGCCCGGCCGGCCTGGCGCTGGGCGGCGGTGCGGTCTGGATCGCGGAGACCGACGCCCATGCCGTCCTCCGTTTCGACCCCGTCAGTGGTGTCCTGAGCGACGTGCCGATTAACGAATGACTGTTTCTTCCGCCCCCGCCTTCGATGGCAAGGCATTTGCGGCCCACCTGAGCACCGCCCCCGGCGTGTACCGCATGTACGCGGCCGACGACACCCTGCTGTACGTCGGCAAGGCGCGTGCGCTGCGCAACCGCGTGGGCAGTTATTTCAACGGCACGCCCAAGACCACGCGGATCATGTCGATGCTGTCGCAGGTCGCGCGCATGGACGTGACCGTGACCCGCTCGGAAGCCGAGGCGCTGCTGCTGGAAAACCAGCTGATCAAGTCGCTCTCGCCGCGCTACAACGTCTCCCTGCGCGACGACAAGACCTATCCGCACGTGCTGCTGACCCGCGAGCAATGGCCGCGCATCGCGCTGCATCGTGGCCCGCGGGCGGTGCCGGGGCGGTACTTCGGGCCGTACCCCGGCGTCACTGCGGTGCGCGAAACGCTCAACCTGATGCACAAGCTGTTCAAGCTGCGCAGCTGCGAAGACAGCGTGTTCCGCAACCGCTCGCGGCCCTGCCTGCAATACCAGATCGGCCGCTGCAGCGCGCCGTGCGTGGACCTGGTGGCGGCCGAAGACTATGCCGAATCCGTGCGCCGCGCCTCGATGTTCCTGGAAGGCAAGAGCGACCAGCTCGCGCGCGAGCTCGGCACCCAGATGCAGACCGCCAGCGAAGCGCTGGAGTTCGAGCAGGCCGCGCGCCTGCGTGATCTGATCGCCTCGCTGCGCAGCATGCAGACCCGTCAGTACGTGGACGGCCGCGCTGCCGACCTGGACGTGCTCGCCTGCGCCACCCAGGGCGCCAGTGCCTGTGTGCTGCTGCTGGCCTTCCGTGATGGCCGCAACATGGGCACGCGTCCGTTCTTCCCGCGCACCAATGGCGAAGAGAGTGCCGACGAGGTGCTGGGCGCGTTCGTGTCCCAGTATTACGCCGAGCACGCGCCTCCGCGCGAGATCCTGCTCGACCGCGAGATCCCCGATGCCAGCCTGATCGAATCGGCGCTGAGTGCCTCCGCCGAGCACAAGGTGCAGCTGCGGTGGAATGTCCGTGGCGAGCGCGCCGGGTATGTCGAGCTGGCCGCGCGCAATGCGCAGATCACCCTGGTGACCGAACTGGGCAGCCGCACCGCGCAGCACGCGCGCAGCGAAGACCTGCGCCAGATGCTCGGCCTCACCGAGCAGGTCAAGCGGGTCGAGTGTTTCGACATCAGCCATACCATGGGCGAAGCCACCGTGGCCTCGTGCGTGGTGTTCGATGCCGCCGGGCCCGTGCGCAGCCAGTATCGCCGCTTCAATATCAGCGGGATCGAGCCGGGCGATGACTATGCCGCCATGCGCCAGGCGATCGAGCGGCGCTTCCGGCGTGCGGTCGAAGAGGATGGCGTGCTGCCCGATCTGCTGCTGATCGATGGTGGCGCCGGCCAGTTGGCCCAGGCGCAGGCCGCGCTGGCCGATCTGGGCGTGGAAGGGGTGATGCTGGTCGGCGTGGCCAAGGGCGTGGAGCGCAGGGCAGGGCATGAAGCCCTGGTCATGCCCGACGGCCGCGAGCTGCGCCCGGGCGCGGCCTCACCGGCGCTGCAGTTCATCCAGCAGGTGCGCGACGAAGCCCATCGCTTCGCCATCACCGGCCACCGCGGGCGCCGCCAGAAGGCCCGCATGACCAGCAAGCTCGAAGATATCCCCGGCATCGGCCCGCGCCGGCGTGCGAGCCTGCTCAAACATTTCGGCGGTCTGGTCGGGCTGAAAGCCGCCGGCGAAGCGGAGATCGCGAAGGTGGAAGGCATCAATGACGCCCTCGCTGCGCGTATCTACGCTAACCTTCATGGACTGCCCACGCCCGACGCGGCGGGCGAGTAGAGAGACGCAATGAAGTTGACCCTCCCCACCTGGCTGACCCTGCTGCGGATCGTGATGATCCCCGTGCTGGTGCTGGTGTTCTATCTCCCCTACAAGTGGACCAATTTCGCCTCCGCGGCGATTTTCGGCCTGGCCGCGCTCACCGACTGGCTCGACGGCTGGATCGCCCGCCGCTACGACCTGCAGTCCGCGTTCGGCGCGTTCCTGGATCCGGTCGCGGACAAGCTGATGGTGGCGGTGGCACTGTTCCTGATCGTGCAGGGCCATCCCACGGCGTGGATGGCGGTCTGGGCGGCGGTGATCGTCGGCCGTGAAATCGCCGTCTCCGCATTGCGCGAATGGATGGCGGAAATCGGTCAGCGCGCCAAGGTGCGCGTGGCCGTGATCGGCAAAGTGAAAACCACCGCGCAGATGGTCGCGCTGCTATGCCTGCTGTATTCGGTCGCACCGCACACCCCGATGCAGGACATCTGGATGGGCATCCAGGTCTTCCATATCGGCGACTGGACCCTGGCGATCGCCTCGATCCTGACGCTGTGGTCGGGCCTGCAGTACCTGCACGCCGCCTGGCCGAGCCTGCGCGAAGACGAACGCCTCGCGCGTGAGAGCGCCAAGGCGAAAAAGAATGCATAAAGGGCTGTTGACAGCCCTGCATTTGGCTGTAGAATTTCGCCTCCCAAGCGGGAATAGCTCAGTTGGTAGAGCGCAACCTTGCCAAGGTTGAGGTCGCGAGTTCGAGTCTCGTTTCCCGCTCCAGATACTGTTTCCATCGCGATCCGTCGCGAACGGAAACACCGAAGAAAGCGACCTTCCGGGTCGCTTTTTTCGTATGCGCGTGTCTGCGGTCAGTGGTGCGTTCCGATCCGGACGTTGCACCACGTGCGGATATTCCCGCGGTCGAACCCGGGACAGCTGTTTTCGATGAGCAGGTACACGTAGAGCGCCTGCTCCGTGTGCGCGAAGTGGTAATAGTTCGTGCGGTCCTTGCCGTACAGCCAATAGTTCGATGAGCCCGGGTTGATGACGTAGGGCTCGAACCAGAGGATCGATGATTCGGCCGGGATCACGTTGCTCCTGTCGGTCACCATCATCCAGGCATTGGAGACGACGTGGGTGGTCGCGCCAACGATGGCGAGGGCGCCGATCAGGGCGGCGATGGCGAGGCTGGCAATGCGGAAAGGGCGTGGCATGCGGTGATTCATGGATTGACCGGGGAGGGGCAGGGCAAGGCCGGCAAGCGCCCCGGGGCGGCCCGGAGCAACGCACGGAAATGCGGCGAAAAGGATGTTGACGACGTGAAGGAATTCCGACAGAATAGCGCTCCTTCGACGCAGGTCGAGGGGCCGACAGCCTCCAGCGCCCCAGGGTGCGGTGCGGTCGGGGCAAGCGAAAGTCTGCGGGAATAGCTCAGTTGGTAGAGCGCAACCTTGCCAAGGTTGAGGTCGCGAGTTCGAGTCTCGTTTCCCGCTCCAGATTTCGACAGGGCCCCCTCGGGGCCTTGTTTTTCTCCGCGGTGGCACGCGGGCATCCGGTCCGGCGGCATCGACCGGGATGTGAAAAAAGGTGTGAAAAAGCTGGCGTGTTTCGAGTGGTTTCGGTAATATGCACGCTTGATTTTGCGGGAATAGCTCAGTTGGTAGAGCGCAACCTTGCCAAGGTTGAGGTCGCGAGTTCGAGTCTCGTTTCCCGCTCCAAATCCTGACCAGGCCCCGTTCTCGGGGTCTTGTTTTATCGGGGCACGCAACGCGCCTTCGATGATCGTAGGGTCACCGGCCTGGTGGCAGAGTGGTCATGCAGCGGACTGCAAATCCGCGTACGCCGGTTCAATTCCGACCCAGGCCTCCAAATAGAAACAAGCCCAGAGCCCGCGAAAGCGGGCTTTGTGCGTTGTGGGGCTCCATTCAGTTTCGGATGCCATAGCCGACGGGGCCTACACAGCGGGCTTCGTATCCTGCGGCCGTCCACATTGGCAGCCTTATGCAGACACAAAAAGCGCGCGTAGCAACCGGGATCGAAGGGCTCGACAGCATTCTGGGCGGAGGCTTCCCCCAAGGGCGGTTGTATCTGCTCGAAGGGCCCCCCGGATCGGGCAAGACCACGCTGTCCCTGCAGTTCCTGCTGCATGGATTGAGCAAGGGGGAGCGCTGTCTGTACATCACGCTCTCGGAAACGGCCGATGAGCTGCGTGAAGTCGCGCATGCCCACGGCTGGTCGCTGGACGGGCTGGAGCTGTTCGAGCTGGCCTCGGCAGAAGAGGCGCTCGGCGATGGCCGCATGCAGTCCGTGCTGCATCCCTGGGAGGTGGAGCTGGACGAAACGGTCAAGCTGATCCTGGGCGAGGTCGAGCGCATCAAGCCGCACCGTGTGGTCTTCGATTCGCTGTCCGAGCTGCGGCTGCTGGCGCAGGATCCGCTGCGTTACCGGCGCCAGATCCTCTCGCTCAAGCAGTTCTTCGCGCCCAAGAGCGCGACGGTGGTGCTGGTCGATGACATGACCGCCTCCGGTGAAGAGCGCGATGGCCAGCTGCATAGTCTGTGTCACGGCGTGGTGTCGCTGGAGCGGCTGACGCTGGATTTCGGTCCGGCACGGCGCCGGATGCACGTGCAGAAGCTGCGCGGGGTGAACTTCACCGCCGGCTACCATGACATGGTCATCCGCGAAGGCGGCCTGGAGGTGTTCCCGCGGTTGATCGCCTCCGACCACCACGCGAAGTTTCTGGGGACGCCCATCAGCAGTGGCGTGGACGGGATAGACAGCCTGCTCGGAGGTGGCCCGCTGCGGGGTACCAGCACCCTGTTGACCGGCCCGGCCGGCAGCGGCAAGACCAACGTGGCGCTGCAGTATGTCTGGGCTGCCTGCGAACGTGGCGAGCACTGCTGCATCTTCGAGTTCGATGAGCGCATCGGTACCCTGCTGGCCCGTGCCGAGCTGCTGGATATCGATCTGAGCAAGCACCTGGCATCGGGTCTGCTGGAAATCCAGCAGGTCGATCCGGCGGAAATCTCGCCGGGCGAGTTCGCCTGGAACGTGCGGCGTGCGGTCGAGGAGAGGCAGTGTCGGGTGCTGGTGATCGACAGCCTCAACGGCTATGTCACCGCGATGCCGCAGGAAAAGCAGCTCATGCTGCAGCTGCACGAGATGCTTTCCTACCTCAACCAGAAGGGCGTCGTGACCGTCCTGATCAATCCGCAACATGGCCTGGTCGGGACGATGTCGACGGGCAACCTCGATGTCTCCTACATCGCCGACTCGGTCGTGCTGTTCCGTTTCTTCGAATCGCAGGGGCGTATCCGCAAGGCGATCTCGGTCATCAAGAACCGCGGCGGTGCGCACGAGAACACGATCCGGGAGTTGAAGATCGACGGCAAGGGCATTTCGCTCAGCGCGCCTCTCGACGAATTCAAGGGCATCCTGACCGGCACGCCGGAGTTCGTGGGCGACACGTCGCATCTGCTTGGTCTTGCCCGTGCAGAATGAGGGCGTGTCCGGCGCCGTCCACATCTTTGCGCCGTTCGGGCACGATGCGCAGAGCATCGCCTCCGTGCTCGATGCCGCCGGGCTGACAACCACGGTCCATGACAGCCTGGCGCGGCTGGCCGACGCACTCGATGATGACCTCGGCGCGGTGGTCGTCACCGAGGAGGCGGTAGCCAAAGGCGCGGGCGCCCTGTTGGAGCCCTTGGCGCGGCAGCCCTCCTGGTCGGACATCCCCTTCATCCTGCTGCGCTCGCCGCGTTCGCGGAAGCGCCCGTTGGCGGGTCCCGGCCTGCCGCTGGCGATCAACATCATCGAGCTGGATCGGCCGTTGGGCCGCAGCTCGCTGCTCAGTTCGGTGCAGAGTGCGCTGAGGGCGCGCGACAAGCAGTTCCTGGTGCGTGACCAGATGCGCGCCCTGGCCGACGGGCGCGCCGCACTGGAGCGCAGCGAAGCCGAACTGCGCCTGGTCGCGGATGCAATGCCCGTGCTGATCGCCTTCATCGACCGCGACCTGTACTACCGCTTCGCCAACAAGGCCTATGAAGCCTGGTTCCAGCGGCCGGTAGCGGAGGTGATCGGCAAGCGGGTGCCGGAGGTGTTCGGCGAGGAGGTATGGACCACTCGCCGGCCGCTGATCGAGCGTGCGCTGCAGGGCGAGCACATCGTGTTCGAAGCCAACTGGCCGTTCAGTGACGGCCGCCGACGCGACAGTGAAATCCGCTACTCGCCACGTTTCAATGCGGAAGGCGCGCCGGACGGTTTCCATGTCTTCGTCACCGATATCACCGCGTCCAAACTCGCCCTGGAGACCAGCCAGCAGCACGCGCTGGATCTCGAGGCGATGGTGGCCGAGCGTACGGCGGAGCTGCAACGGCAGATGGCCGCGCGCGAGGCCAGTGAAGCAGCCCTGCGCCAGTCGCAGAAGATGGATGCGATCGGGCAGTTGACCGGCGGCATCGCGCACGACTTCAACAACATGCTGACCGGCATCCTGTCCTCGCTGGATATCGTGCGCATGCGCCTGGACATGGGGCGCCTCGATGGGCTGGAGCGCTTCCTGGATGCGGCGACCGCCTCCAGCCAGCGTGCGGCGGCGCTCACCCAGCGGCTGCTGGCGTTCTCGCGCCGGCAATCGCTGGATTCGCGGACGGTGGAACTCAACGAGCTGGTCGGTTCGGTGCAGCACCTGCTGCGCAGCACCCTGGGCGAAACCATCCGCATCCAGACGGCTATCAGTCAGACGCCGCTGCGCGCGAACCTGGACAGCAACCAGTTCGAAAGCGCGCTGCTGAATCTGGCCATCAATGCGCGGGATGCGATGCCAGATGGCGGCGAGTTGCAGCTGCAGACGATGCATGTCCACGTCGCCGACGGCGAGGTGCCGACCATTCCGGCCGGCGAGTACGCCGTGGTATCCGTCTCCGATTCCGGTATGGGCATGCCCCCGGAGGTGGTGGAACGCATCTTCGAACCGTTCTTCACCACCAAGCCGATCGGCAAGGGCACCGGGCTGGGCCTGTCGATGGTCTACGGCTTCATGCAGCAGTCCGGCGGCCATATCACCGTCGACTCCGTCCCGGGGCAGGGCACCACGGTGTCGCTGTTCATGCCGGTGGTCCACGAGGTCACCGAGGACGACGACGCCCCCAACGCGCCGCCGGTGTCGCTAGGCGCCGGGCAGTCGATCCTGGTGGTGGAGGATGACGAGCAGGTGCGCATGCTGGTGACCGTGGTGCTGGAAGATCTCGGCTACACCGCGGAGGTGGTTGGCGATGCCGACGGCGCCATCCCGATCCTGGGATCTTCGAAGAAAATCGACCTGCTGATCACCGATGTCGGGCTGCCGGGCCTCAACGGTCGACAGCTGGCGGAAATCGCGCGGCAGTCGCGCCCGTCGTTGCCGGTGCTGTTCATGACCGGCTACGCGGAGAAAGCGCAGGAACGCTCGGCGTTTCTCGACAACGGGATGGCGATGATCGCCAAACCCTTCCTGCTCGATGCCTTCAGTGAGGCGGTCCGCAGTTCGATTGCCCCGCGTCCGTAAGTCGCGTGTGGCCAGCGCATGCGGACAGCCCAGCGAAAGAGAAAACGGCAGACCACCTTCGTTTTACGCAGGGTCTGAACGCTTCAGGCAAGCGCTTTATTTAGGTACCTGAAAGTGCCAGCATAGTGGTTTGAAATTGTCGGAGTTTACCCATGCCCCTGTGCGCGATCGCGTATGTCAGCGACGTTGCGGGTCCGTTGTCTGCGGCGCATCTCGATGCCCTTGTCGAGGATGCCATCCGCTTCAACAGCCTGGCCGGGGTCACCGGTGTACTGCTCTGCGATGGCAGTCGGTTCCTGCAGTACTTCGAAGGTCCGGATGATGGAGTATCGGCCGTGCATGAGCGCGTGCTGCAGGCACGCAGCCATCGTGCCATCCAGAAACTCGGCCATGCGCGCGTGCCGCAGCGTTATTTCCCGTACTGGAGCATGCGCTGGCTGGGCGTGGAACCGACCCTGATCGCAGACTTGTCGGCCGGTGACTGGGAAGCCTTCGCCGATCGCATCCTGGGCGGCCCGCCGGTGGACAGTGCGATGGAGCGTCTGATGCAGTTCGTGGCGCCGCACCTGCCCGAGCGCGCCGGGGTCCAGGAGACCCGCTCGTCAGCCGAGTGAGCCTGCCTCCCGTGCAGTTTCCCGGTGGGCGAAGCCGGACGGTCACAGATTATCCCGGGGCCGACACTGACATATTGCTGTCAATACAGCACCGGCATGATGCAGATGCGGACAGCCACGCAATATGAACGGTTCATCACGGCCTCTGCGATTGCCGGTCGGCTGATTGACTTAATGCAACGACCGTGCAAATTTTAGGTGAACCCGAAGTGAATCCACCCCTCACGGGGTCCGTCGTCCCCTGAAGCAAGCAAGTCCCACGGAGGTCGTATGGAATACGGCGCACATGACTTGGCTGACGGAGTGCGAACCGAGCTGGAAGCCAGCTACGTGAAACATGGCTGCGGCCCGGAATTCTGGTCCACCTACCAGCGCGTGCTCGAGCGCCTGGTCCCACCCGCGCAGGGCACCGCGCGAACCCGTGTCACCAATGAGCTGGCGTTGATCATCGAACAGCTGGGGATCGTGCGGCGCGCGCAGTTGGTGCCGCCGCGCAGTGCGCGGGCACGCTGAGACCGGGTCGGGGGACCGGGAATCAGAAGGGGAAACACCGCCCGCGTGGCGCTACGACACGTGATGAAGACCGATACCCAGCAGCGCCAGCAGCGCGCCGGCTGCGGCGAGCGTGCGCGGGCGCAGCCAGCGCGCGGGACGTTGCTGCATGGCCGCCGTGCTGGTGTATTGGAGCAGGCCGATCGGGAATTGCGCGGCGCGCATCCGTGCATCGCAGGCATCCAGGCAGTCGCCACAACCGATGCAGTCCGCGTGTGGCCCGGCACGCACGTCCAGCGCCATCGGACAGACGCTGGCGCAGGCGCCGCAATCCAGGCAATCCCCCAGGCGGTCGGCGCTGAAACGCGGCATCGGGCCGGCAATGTCCTCGTGCGCGGCGCGGAAGGCGTAATCGCGGGCGCTGGTGGGGTCGAGCAGCCCGCGACCACGCGCCTCGACACCGCCCAACCCCTGCATGCGCGGGCCACGTGGTTCGCCGCGGCGCGCGCGGTAGTGCATCCGCGGGGTGTCGCTGTCGCAGAACACGCCGTGGATGCGCGCATACGGGCACAACTCGCGGCAGACATGCTCGCGCAGGAAACCGGCGTTGCCCCAGGTGGCCGCCGCATAGAACACGATCCAGAAGGTTTCCCATCCGCTCCACAGCGGCGGCCATGACGTGCCGACCAGCCCGTGGATCGGACTGAAAAAGCCGACGAAGGTGATACCGGTCCATGCCGCCACCAGCATCCACGCCAGGTGCGTGATCGCGCGCGCTGCCCCCGCGGCCGGCACCCGGCGCGCAATGCCCTGTTCGATCCAGCGGAACAGTCGGCTCCACAGGGTCTGCGGGCAGCCGTAGCCACACCACACCCGCCCGGCCAGGTTGGTGAGCAGTACCAGCGCGGTGGCGAGCACGGCGGCCAGCCCGAGCAGGAGGCCCACGTCCTGCGGCCAGAGCGTCCAGCCGAACAGATCGAAGCGGCGCGCGGCCAGGTCGAACAACAGCGCCTGGCGGCCGTCCCAGCGCAGCCACGGCATCGCGTAGAAGCCGGCCAGCAGCAGCGCGGACGACAACGGTCGCCAGCGCAGCGGCGCGCGCGGGGGCGATGGCGGGGACGGCGGCGGGGGATCGACCAGGTGCAGGGTCAGGCGATTGGACATGATCACCCCAGCGGCAGATCGTCGTCGTCGCCGGGCATCGGCCGCAGCAGGTACCCGGTGATCGCACTGGCGGCGGCGGTGACCGCCCAGAACATGAAAAAGCCCAGCGTATAGCCGAGCTCGCGGCTGATCTCATGCTGCGGGAAGCTGATGTCGCGCAGGCGCACCGGGTCGACGAAGGCGAAGAACACCACGCTGGCCAGGCCGGCGGCGACGAAGCTGGGCCACAGGATGGCGCCCCATTGCTGGATCAGCCGTCGGCGGCTGCCGTCGGGCGGGTCGTGCAGGTCGTTCATTGCGGCCACGCTCAGGAGGAGGGGGCAGGGCACGGCTATACTTCGCGCCGACCGGGGGGCCGGGATCGCGGGTGCGCGCTTCCTGTCGAGCTCCCAGACTAGAAGGCTTCGCCACCGGCTTCATTGATCCTGATCAAGGCAGCGGCGGGCCCTGCCGACGATGCTGGGCGTTGCCGCCCGAGGATGCCATGGCCGATCCCACCCACAACACGCTGCCGCTCCCGGCGCTGGACCTGTGCAGCGAGGACGAGGTCACCCGTCTGGTGCACGCGTTCTACGCGCGTGTCCGCGAGGAGCCGCGCCTGGCGCCGGTGTTCACGGCGCGGATCCACGACTGGGATGCGCACCTGGCCCAGCTGGTCGATTTCTGGTCGGCGATGCTGCGTGGCACGCGTCGCTTCAAGGGCGCGCCGATGCCCAAGCACATGGCCATGGACGAGCTCGACCGCGATCTTTTCGACCGCTGGCTGGCGCTGTTCCGGCAGACCACTGCCGAAGGCGGCAACCTGCCGATGCAGCGGCTGGCCGATGATGTCGCCGAGCGCATCGCCGATACATTCTGGCGCCGCTTCCAGATGCTGCGCTGGCCCAGCCTGACGATGGCGGGGCGCCCGGGCCTGAATTGATCTGACGCAATGCGCGCGCGTCCCTGTACGTGCACGCTGGCGACATGGATACCTTCTCGCCTGCCGCCGCCGGGCTCGCCTGGCACTTCGACCCCGAGCTGCTGCGCCGCCACGATCGGCCCGGACCGCGCTATACCTCCTATCCGACTGCGCCGCACTTCCATGACGGCTACGGTGAAGCGGCCCTGCGCGACGCCATCATGGACAGCAATCGGCTCGGGCGGCCGTTGTCGTTGTATGTCCATGTGCCGTACTGCAGCAGCCCGTGCTTCTACTGCGGGTGCAACCGTGTCATCACCCGTGATCATGGCAAGGGCATCGCCTATGTCGCGCGGGTGCTGAGCGAGGCGGACCTGATGGCGCCGCAGTTCGATCCGGCGCGGGAGGTGATCCAGCTGCACCTCGGCGGTGGCACGCCGAACTTCCTCGCGCCGGCACAGATGCGCGAGCTGATCGAGGGGCTGCGCCGGCGCTTCACGCTGAGCACGGCGGCCTCGCGCGACTTTTCCATCGAGCTCGATCCGCGCTTCGTCACACGCGTCGACATCGCGGTGCTGGCCGAACTCGGCTTCAATCGCGCCAGCCTGGGTGTGCAGGACTTTGATCCCGATGTGCAGAAGGCGATCAATCGCGAGCAGAGCGTGGACGCCACGCTGGATATCCTGCGTGCATGCCGCGAGTACGGGCTGCGCTCGGTCAATGTCGATCTGATCTATGGGCTGCCGAAACAGACGCTGGGCGGGTTCGCGCAGACGCTGGAAACGGTGCTGCGCGAGCGGCCGGATCGGCTGGCGGTCTATGGCTATGCGCATTTGCCGCATCTGTTCCGCGCGCAGCGCCAGATCGCCGATGCGGATCTCCCCAGCCCCGATCAGAAACTCGCCCTGCTCGGCCTGGCAGTGCAGCGACTCTCCGAGGCGGGGTATCAGTACATCGGCATGGACCATTTCGCGCTGCCGGAGGAAGACCTCTCGCGCGCACAACGCGCGGGTCAACTGCACCGCAACTTCATGGGCTATACCACGCACGCCGATACCGATCTGGTCGGCCTTGGTGCCAGCGCGATCAGCCACATCGGCACCACCTACAGCCAGAACCCGCGCGAGCTGCCGGCCTGGGAAGCGGCCGTGGATGCGGGGCGGCTGCCGGTCTGGCGCGGCCTGGCCCTGGACCCGGACGACGTGCTGCGTGCCGAGTTGATCGGCCAGCTGATGTGCCAGGGCGAAGTGGATGGCAAGGCGCTGGCGGCGCGGCATGGGGTGGACTTCGAGACGTATTTCGCCGACGGGCTGCACGCGCTGGCTGCGCTGCAGGCCGACGGCCTGGCCGAGTACACGCAGGGCGTGGTGCGTGCCAGCGAGCGCGGGCGCCCGCTGCTGCGGCTGCTGGCGATGTGTTTCGACCGTTATCTGGCCCAGCCGGACCAGCCGGTGCGGTACTCGCGCGCGATCTGAGCGGAGCGCATCGGCGCGCGTGCATTCCAAAACCCGGCGTGATCAGGCACCCTATGCGCGCCGTTGCCCGGGTGGCGAAACTGGTAGACGCATCGGACTTAAAATCCGCCGGGGGCGACCCCATGCCGGTTCGATTCCGGCCCCGGGCACCAAGGCTTCTTGGGATCGCGCGCAACGCAAACTTTACGCAGCCGGACGCGCGCCACCGTAGGCTGCGCTGCAACCCACCCCGGACAGGCCTCATGGCAAACGCAGTACGTGCAGGGAAAGCACTGGTGTGTAGCGTCGCGCTGCTGCTCGGCGGCGCCGCCCACGCCCAGGATCCGACGCTGCTGTCGGCGCCGAAGGACGCTGCGGGCGAGGTGATCGACCTCGCGCCGGTGCTGGTCTCGGGCGAGCAGCCCGGACCCGGCATGTGGCAGGTCCGCGACGCGCAGGGCCACACCCTGTGGATCCTCGGTACTGTATCGCCGCTGCCCGCCAAGCTGGAATGGCGCGCCGACGAGGTGCGGGCCGTGATCGCCAGCGCGCAGGAGGTACTTGGCTCGCCCGGCTGGACGCTGGACGCCGATGTGGGTTTCTTCCGCGGACTGACTTTGCTGCCCTCCGCGATGAAGGCCGCGCGTGACCCGGACGGCCGCACGTTGCGCGAGCGCCTGCCGCCCGATCTCTACGCGCGCTGGGAGGTGCTCAAGCAGCGTCACATCGGGCGCGACAAGGGTATCGAGAAGGACCGGCCGCTGGTTGCCGCAGGGGAGCTGTATGCGGCCGCGCTCAAGGATGTCGGCCTGGGGCATTCCTCCCCGGTGTCCAAGGTAGTGGAGAAGGCCGCCAAGGCCCACGGCCTCACACTGGTAACGACGCGGGTGACGATCAGGATCGCCGACCCGCGGCAGGCGCTCAAGGAAGTACGCGGCACCGCGCTGCAGGACGTGGAGTGCTTCCGCCGCACGCTGAACGTGGTCGAACATGGCCTGCCGCTGCTGGCCGAGCGGGCCAACGCCTGGTCGGTCGGCGACATCGCGGCGCTGGAGAGCCTGGCGGTGAAAGGGCAGTACCTGGCCTGCGTGGATGCGGTGGCCACCAGCGAGTTCGGGCGGCGGCGCGGGCTGGCCGACGTCGATGCCCAGGCGCATCGCAAATGGATGGACATGGCCAGCGCTGCGCTGCGTCGCAATGCAGTGACCTTCGCCACCGTGCCGGTGACGTCCATGGTCACGCCCGGTGGCTATGCCGATCAGCTGCGGGCGCGCGGCTACGAGGTCCTGGCGCCGGAATGAGCGCGATGGCGGGGCGTCTACCCAGTGCCACCCCTTCGTGGCATAGTCAGCTGAAGTTCATCAGGGAAATACTCCATGCCGCTGCGTGCGGTCGCTTACGTCAGCGATGCTATCGAAGGAATCGAAACATCTGATATCGATCAGATTCTGCAGGCAGCAACGGGATTCAACAAAGTGGCGGGCGTGACCGGCGTACTGATGTTCGACGGCCAGCGCTTCCTGCAGTACTTCGAAGGGCCGGAGGACGGCGTCGACTCGGTGTTCCAGCGCGTGTTCAACGCGCGCATCCATACCAATCTTCGCGAACTCGCGCGGGGTCCAGTGCAGGCGCGTCATTTCCCGCGTTGGACAATGGCATCGGCAGCGGTCGACCCGGCTGCACTGGCGCGCATCGCTGATGCGCCGTGGCAGGGCTTCGAGTCGCGGCCTGTGTTGGGGGGTGACACCCTGGCCGGCTTCGGGTATCTGCTCGCTGCCTGGACCGGTGTCTCCGGGGAACTGGAACCGGCGGCGGTGACGCTGGGGTCGTAACGCAGAACGACGCTGGCCGTAACAGAATGATCACGGCTCAGCGCCTACTATCTCTCTACCAGCTGTGACCAGTCTTGCGGGGTTTGCCCTTGGAGGCTGTCTGAAAGGGTAGTAACCGCAGCTGGACCATTATTCCTTTGGCCGTCGTCCGTACTCTCCGCGGGCGGCGGCTTTGTTCTTTGTGGGGCAGGGTCCGGCGCGTTAGGCTTGAATCACCTGCACCTCTGGTTCCGTAACGCATGACGTATTCCCTGATGATGCCCCGCCGGATGGCCGGCCCGGTTCCGCGGTGCGGAGCCGCTCGATGACGCAGGCCATCTCCGCCGCGCTCGGCGCGCGCATCGGCGTCATCGGGCTCGGCTACGTCGGGCTGCCGTTGACGGTGACCTTCGGCGGAAAACACGCCACGATCGGCTACGACATCGACCGCGCGCGCGTGGCCGAGCTGCAGCGTGGGGTCGACCACACCCTGGAACTGGAGGCGGACGAACTCGCCGCTGCGGTGCACGCGCGTTACACCGCCGATCCGTCGGATCTGGCCGAATGCAATGTGTACATCGTGACCGTGCCGACCCCGATCGACGCGCACGAGCAGCCCGACCTGGCGCCGTTGCGCAGTGCCAGCACCCTGATCGCCGGCCTGCTCACGCCCGGCGATATCGTGATCTACGAATCCACGGTCTATCCCGGCACCACCGAAGAAGTGTGCGTGCCGCTGCTGGAGGCGGGATCGGGACTGCGCTTCAACGTCGATTTCTACTGCGGCTACAGCCCCGAGCGGATCAATCCGGGCGACCGCGAACGCCGGCTGCCGGATATCCGCAAGATCACCTCCGGCTCGACGCCCGAGGTCGCCGCCGTGGTCGACGCGCTGTACAAGGGCATCATCACCGCCGGCACCTGGCCGGCGCCCTCGATCCGCGTGGCCGAAGCGGCCAAGGTCATCGAGAACATCCAGCGTGACGTCAACATCGCCTTGGTCAATGAGCTGGCGCTGATCTTCGATCGGCTCGGCATCGACACCCAGGATGTGCTGGATGCCGCTGGCAGCAAGTGGAACTTCCTGCCGTTCCGCCCCGGCCTGGTCGGTGGCCACTGCATCGGCGTGGACCCGTACTACCTGCTGCACAAGTCCGAAAGCGTGGGGTACCACCCCGATCTGATCCACACCGCGCGCCAGGTCAACAACCGGGTCGGCGAGCACGTCGCTCAGCGGGTGCTGGCGCTGCTGGCCTCGCGCAGCATCGCCGTCGCACAGGCGCGGGTGCTGGTGCTGGGCGTGACCTTCAAGGAGAACTGCCCTGACCTGCGCAACAGCCGTGCGCTGGAGCTGGCGCAGCGGCTGCAGGCCAGTGGCGCGCAGGTGGACGTGCAGGACCCGTGGGTCGGGCCGGCCGCGCTCGCCGATGCGGGGGTGCACTGGGTCGAGGCACCGGCGGCGGCCGGCTATGACGCCGTGGTGCTGGCGGTGGCGCATGAGCGTTTCCGCGCCTTCGACGCGGCGCAGGTGCGCGCGCTGCTCACGCCCGGTGGCGTGGTGTACGACGTCAAGTCCGTATGGCCCCGGGAAGTGGTGGACGACCGCCTGTAGACTCGGGGCAGCTATTGATTGAGGAAAGCCATGCATCGCTATCTCGCGTATCTGCTCGCCATCCTGCTGTTTCCGGTCTGCCTGTGGTTGGCCACGATCTGGCCCGCCTGGTACTGGGGCGTGGGGGTGACGGCCGCACTGGCGGTGCTGGGCACCTGGGATCTGCTGCAGAAACGCAGCACGCTGCGGCGCAACTACCCGGTGCTGGCGCACTTCCGCTACGGGCTGGAATCGATCGGCCCGGAGATCCGCCAGTATTTCGTGCAGAGCGATCTGGAGGACGTGCCGTTCTCGCGGCAGCAGCGCGCCCTGATCTACCAGCGCTCGAAGAATGCCATGGACGTGGTGCCGTTCGGCACGCTGCGTAGCACGTACGCCGTGGACTACGAATGGATCAACCATTCGCTCGCCCCGACCGAGATCGGCCACCACGATTTCCGCATCCAGATCGGCCCGAACTGCGCCAAGCCGTATTCGGCCAGCGTGTTCAACATCTCCGCCATGAGCTTCGGCTCGCTGTCGGCCAATGCGATCCGCGCACTCAACGAAGGCGCACGGCGCGGCAGTTTCTACCACGACACCGGCGAAGGGTCGATCTCACCGTATCACCGTGAGATGGGTGGCGACCTGGTCTGGGAAATCGGCTCGGGCTACTTCGGCTGCCGTGACGATGCGGGTGGCTTCAGCGAAGAGAAGTTCGTCGCCAACGCCCACCACGATCAGGTCAGGATGATCGAGATCAAGCTCTCGCAGGGAGCCAAGCCCGGCCACGGCGGCGTGCTGCCGGCGGCCAAGGTCAGCGAGGAAATCTCGATCACCCGCGGCGTGCCGATGGGCGTGGATTGCGTCTCGCCGTCGAAGCACAGCGCGTTCAACACGCCGGTCGAGCTGCTGCAGTTCGTGGCGCGGCTGCGGGAGTTGTCCGGCGGCAAGCCGGTCGGTTTCAAGCTGGCCATCGGTCATCCCTGGGAGTGGTTCGGCATCGCCAAGGCGATGCAGGAAACCGGGTTGCTGCCGGACTTCATCGTGGTCGACGGGGCCGAGGGCGGTACCGGCGCGGCACCGGCCGAGTTCATCGATCATGTCGGCGTGCCGATGCATGAAGCCCTGCTGCTGGTGCACAACACCCTGGTCGGGCTGGACCTGCGCGACCGTATCCGCATCGGTGCGGCCGGCAAGGTGACCAGCGCGTTCGAGATCGCCCGCACCATCGCGCTGGGCGCGGACTGGTGCAATGCCGGGCGGGGCTTCATGTTCGCGCTGGGCTGCATCCAGTCGCTGAGCTGCCACAGCGACAAATGCCCGACCGGCATCGCCACGCAGAACCCGCATCGCTGGCGCCACCTGGATGCGACCGACAAAGCCACGCGCGTGCACAGCTATCACGAGAACACGCTGCGTGCGCTGCGCGACCTGCTGTGCGCGGCTGGCCTCAATGATCCGTCGGAGCTGGGGCCGGAGCACATCCTGCGCCGCGTCTCGCCGGTGGAGATCCGCTCGCTGGCATCGCTGTACCGGTATCTCGCCCCGGGCGAGCTGCTGCGCAAGGTGCCGGACCATGCCGTCTTCCACGATTACTGGGCCGATGCGCGCAGCGATTCCTTCCAGCCCCCGGCGCGCATACAGGCGCTGCGGACGAGCAAATCGCGATGAGCGAGGATCGCACCGTTCAACTGCGTGTCGGTCGTGCCGATGAGGCCGAGGCGCTGTGGGGGCTGCGCACGCGCTGCGTGCGTGAACTGTGCAGCGCGGCCTATCCGCCGGAGGTGATCGCGCCCTGGTCGGCCACGCCACCGCCGGCGCACTATCGCGCGCTGTTGGCGGCCGGTGGCTGCGTGGTTGCCGAAGACAGCGACGGTGCCCTGCTGGGGTATGGGGTGATCGATCGGGACGGCAATGAGATCGACGCGCTGTTCGTCGATCCCGACTGCGGTGGCCGTGGCATCGGCCTGACCGTGATGCAGGCGATGGAGGCGATGGCCGATCCGGCGCGGCCGCTGGTGCTCTCGGCCTCGCTCAACGCGGTGCCGTTCTACACCCGTTGTGGCTTCGAGGCCCTGCGCGAGGAACGCTATCCGCATCCCAGCGGGGTAGCGCTCGCCTCGGTGCGCATGCAGCGCAGATGGTGATGCCGGCCAGCGGCCGGCACTACCTCGATGCTGCGCGCGGCATGCGCACCGAGGTATGCCGATCGCCCGTCAGGGCACCTTACTGGTAGTGCCGGCCGCCGGCCGCCGGCCGGCACCGCGCGATCTACGCCTGCGCCAGCCACGCCACCACGCCACGCCCGGCGCGCAGCCCGCTGGCGTAGCACGCCGTCAGCAGGTAACCGCCGGTCGGCGCTTCCCAGTCCAGCATCTCGCCGGCGCAGAACGTGCCGGGGCGCGCGTGCAGCATCAACTGCGCGTCCATCGCCTCCAGCCGCACGCCACCGGCGGTGCTGATCACTTCATCGATCGGCCGCGGTGCCTGCAGTGCCAGCGGCAGGCGCTTGAGCGCGTGCGCGATCCGGTCCTGCGGCAGTTGCCCGGCCTCGCGGCCCAGCACCTCGAACAGCAGCGCGGATTTGACCCCGCCCAGGCCGAGCTGGCGACGCAGGAACTCGCCGAAGCTGCGGCCCTGGCGCGGCTTCTGCAGCTTCTCCAGTACCTGCGCTTCGGTCTGGCCCGGCAACAGGTCCAGCTGCAGGGCCACCCGGCCATCGCGGGCCAGGCTGTCGCGCAGATCGGCCGACAGCGCATAGATCAGGCTGCCTTCGATGCCGGTCGCGGTGATCACGCATTCGCCCTGCAGCGCACGCGGCTGACCCTGCAGGTCGGTCCAGTGCGCCACCACAGGCTTGAGCGGGGCACCGGCCTGGCGCTCGCTGAAGTAGGGCGTCCAGCCGATGTCGAAGCCGCAGTTGGCCGGCTTCAGCGGGGCGATGTCGATGCCGCGCGCGGTCATGGGGGAGACCCACGCGCCATCCGACCCCAGTTCCGGCCAGCTGCCGCCGCCGAGCGCGAACACCACGGCGTCGGCAGTCACGGTGGTCGCACCTTCAGGGGTCTGGAAACACAGCGCGCCCGCGGCATCCCAACCGGTCCAGCGATGCTGCACATGGACGCGCACACCCTGTTCCTTCAGCCGCCGCACCCAGCCGCGCAGCAGCGGCGCGGCCTTGCGGTCGACCGGGAACACGCGCCCCGAACTGCCCACGTAGGTCTCCACCCCGAATGCCAGCGCCCAGGCGCGCAGCGCATCGGCATCGAAATCGGCCAGCCAGCCGCCCACCGCTTCCGCCCGCTCGCGATAACGCGAGACGAACACGTCGCGCGGATCGGAGTGGGTCAGGTTGAGGCCGCCCTTGCCGGCGATCAGGAACTTGCGGCCGGGTGATCCCTTGGCCTCGTACAGATCGACGACGTGGCCGGCAGCGCGCACGGTTTCCGCCGCCATCAGGCCGGCGGGACCGCCGCCGATGATCGCGACCCGGCGTGGGGTAGTCAGGGCAATGCTCATGCAGGCAGGATCAACGCGGCTTGACGTCGAGCAGCTCGACATCGAACACCAGCGAGGAGTTCGGTGCGATCGGGCCGGCGCGGCGCGCGCCATAGCCATACTCGGCGGGAATCATCAGCGTGCGCTTGCCGCCCACCTTCATCCCGGCGAAACCTTCGTCCCAGCCCTTGATGACCTGGCCCTGGCCGAGATCGAAGCTGAAGGGTTCGCCACGGTCCACCGAGCTGTCGAACTTGTCGCCGTGCTTGTCGGCGGTGCGTTCGTCGTAGATCCACCCGGTGTAATGCACCGTGACCTTGCTGCCCGGCGTGGCCTCGGCGCCGGTGCCCGGCTGGGTGTCGATCTTCTCGAACTGCGCGATGCTGCCCCCGGGCGGCGGGCCGGGCGGGGTGCAGGCCGCCAGCAGCGACAACATCAGGGGGGCGAGCAGGTAACGCGGCAGACGGCGCATGGCGGGCTCCGGATCCAAAAAACGGGGACGCAAGGGTAGCGCATCGCCGGGCGCTATCATGGGAGCATGTCGAAACTGCTGCTCAACCTGCGCAATGTCGCGGACGATGAAATCCAGGATGTCACCGCCCTGCTGGACAAGGCGGGCATCGCCCAGTACCGCACCGAGCCCAGCCTCTGGGGAATCTCCTTTGGCGGGATCTGGGTCCGCGACAACGAGGATCACCCGCGGGCCAAGGCGCTGATGGCCGAGTACCAGCAGGCGCGCGGCGAACGCGTCCGCGGTGAGCGCGAGGCCGCCCTGCGCGAGGGCACGGCCGAGACCTTCGGCAGCCTGATCCGGCGCCGCCCGGTGTTCGTGGTCGTGGTGCTGATCGGCATGGCCGTCGCGGCCGCGCTGGTGCTGCTGCCGTTCGTGCTGCTGCGCGGCTGATTCCCGGCCGGGTCAGCCGCGGCGCCTGCCCAGCGGCTAAAATGGCGGGATGATCGCCAATACCGCCGCCTACCATTTCACTCCCGTCGCCGACCCGGACGCGCTGTGCGCGACCCTGCTGGAGCGGGCAACCGCGGCGCAGCTGCGCGGCACGATCCTGGTGGCGGGCGAGGGCATCAACCTGTTCCTGGCCGGCGCCGAGCCCGGGATCGACGGCTTCTACGTTGCGCTGCGGGCGGATCCGCGGTTTGCCGGGCTGCGCGTGAAGACCAGCTACAGCCACATGCAGCCGTTCGCCCGGCTCAAGGCCAAGGTCAAGCCGGAGATCATCAGTTTCCGCATCGACGACGGCCAGCCGCTGGCTTATCCGCGCGCCCCCTCGATCGATCCGGCCACGGTGCAGCGGTGGCTGCGCCAGGGGCACGATGACGCGGGCAGGCCGGTGGTGATGCTGGACACCCGCAACACCCAGGAAATCGAGTACGGCACCTTCCACGACGCGCTGGTGCTGCCGATCACCAAGTTCACCGACCTGCCCGAGGCCCTGGCCCCGCACCGCGAGGCGCTCAAGGACAGCACCGTGGTCAGCTTCTGCACCGGCGGCATCCGCTGCGAGAAGGCGGCGCTGTGGATGCGCAATGACGGCATGGACAACGTGCTGCAGCTGGACGGCGGCATCCTGGGCTATTTCGAGGCCGTGGGCGGCGAGGGCTATGACGGCCGCTGCTTCGTGTTCGACGAGCGGGTGGCGCTGGACCCGGCCCTGCAACCGCTGGTCGACCAGGACGCCGACGCTGCGTGAGCCGTCTTCACGGCCTTGATTGTCCTGAATCGTCGCGAGACGGAAATCAGCGTCTTGCCATCCTCGCCTTGTGGGCGGTGGCAAACCGCGTGGACAGCCCCATCTCAGTGAGATATCTCCTGGTTGGAACGAGCATTCATGATGCAGCTGTCGATTCTTGATCTGGCGCCGGTCTGCGAAGGCAGCGACACCACGCAGGCCTTCGCCAACATGCTGGACCTGGCCCAGCACGCCGAAGGCTGGGGTTTCCATCGCTATTGGCTGGCCGAGCACCACAACATGCCCGGCATCGCCAGCGCCGCCACCGCGGTGCTGATCGGTCATGTGGCCGGCGGCACCCAGCGCATCCGCGTCGGTGCCGGCGGCATCATGCTGCCCAACCACTCGCCGCTGCAGGTGGCCGAGCAGTTCGGCACGCTGGCCTCGCTGTACCCGGACCGCATCGATCTCGGCCTGGGCCGCGCGCCGGGCACCGACCAGCCGACCGCCCGTGCGCTGCGCCGTTACTTCGACAGCGCCGACCAGTTCCCGCAGGATGTGCGCGAGCTGCTGCACTACTTCGAGCCGGCCCAGAAGGGCCAGGCCGTGCGCGCGGTGCCCGGTGCGGGCATTCCGGTGCCGGTATGGCTGCTCGGCTCCAGTCTCTTCAGTGCGCGGCTGTCGGCGGCGATGGGCCTGCCGTTCGCGTTCGCCTCGCACTTCGCCCCGGACGCGATGGACGAAGCGCTGGCGGTCTACCGCCGCGAGTTCCGCGCCTCGCAGTATCTGCAGGCGCCGTATGCGGTGCTGGGCCTGAACGTGGTCGCCAGTGATTCCGAGGCCGACGCCAAGCGGCTGTTCACCACCCAGCAACAGAGCTTCGTCAATCTGCGTCGTGGGCTGCCGGGCCTGATTCCGCCGCCGATCGACGACATCGAAGCGTTCTGGCAGCCGCACGAAAAGGCCGGTGTGCAGAGCGCGCTGGCCTGTGCGGTGGTCGGCGACGTGAAGCAGGTGCAGGACGGCATGGCCGCGTTCGTGGCGCGGCACACGCCGGACGAAGTGCTGGTCACCGCCAACATCTACGATCATGCCGCGCGCAAGCGTTCGTTCGGCCTGGCGATGCAGGCATGGCGCGCGTTGCAGGCCTGACCCCGGCGCTGCATGCGAAGAACGCGTGACCGCGCGGTTCACGTCGCCGTAGCCGCCCATCGGCTGTGATGGGGGCTCCCCTTACAGGAGCCACCTCATGGCCGAACACGAGCGCGAGCAGCACATCAAACAACTGGCCGGATTGATCCGCGACGTGGACATCGCGATGTTCACCACGGTCGGCGCGGACGGCCGGTTGTTCAGCCGACCGCTGGGCACGCAGGAAGTCGAGTTCGATGGCGACCTGTGGTTCGCCACCGGGGCCGACAGCCCGAAGATCGCCGAGATCGCGGCGAATCCGCGCGTCAACGTGGCCTACGCGTCGCCCTCGGGCAACACCTATGTCTCGGTCTCGGGGACGGCCCGCGTGGTCAATGATCGCGCGAAGATCGAGCAGCTGTGGTCACCGGCGATGAAGATCTTCTTCCCCGGCGGCAAGGACGACCCGAACCTGCGCCTGATCCACGTCAGCGCCGAATCGGCCGAGTACTGGGATGGCCCGGGCGGCCTGCTGGGCAAGGCGCTGTACTTCGTGCTGTCGGCGGTCACAGATGATCCGGGCGCGATGTCCGACACAGGCACGGTCGATCTCAAGCCCGGCGCGTAGGTTCCGATTCGATAGCCCGGTAGGTACCGACCGTTGGTCGGTACCTCAGAACCAGCGCTGGAACACATCCAGCGTGTAGCCCACCAGCTGACCCGAACTGAAGCCGAAGAACAAAACGGCGGCCACCGCGCCGATCCAGTTGAGCAGCATCAGCACGCCATCGCGCTCCAGCAGCGCGAGGGCGAACAGCAGCAGCTGGAAGCCGAACAGGTAATTGGTGAGCGGGATCGGCAGCGACAACAGCACGCCGATCAGGATCAGCAGCAGGCCGCTGAACGCATGCGCCGGCAGAGGCACCAGCAGGCCGGGCAGCCGCGGCTTGAGCAGGCGGTCCAGCCGCCGCAGCGGGCCGTCGATGCGCTCCAGGAAACGATGCATGGTCCCGCGTTTCGGACCCCGCCTGCTGATGAAGCCCGGCAGCCAGGGCCGGCGCATGCCGCACAGCATCTGCGCGCCGATCAGCACCACCAGCGGCCCGCTGACCGCACCGCCGATCCCGGGGATCGGGATGAAGGCGGGCAGGATCGCGACGAACAGGAACACCCCGAACGCACTCTGCTGCAGGTCCTGCAGAATCTGACCCAGCAGCAGACGCTCCTCCGGGTCACCGTGGTCGAACATCGCCAGCAGGGTACGGATACCCTCGTTGCGGTACTGCGGCCGCGTCGGGTCCGGCGCGGTCGGCTCAGCCGGTGATGTCATCTGTCTCGTCTTCGCTCAGGGTGCGCAGGAGCAGCTTGTCGACCCGGGCACCGTCGAGATCGACGATCTCGATGCGCCAGCCGGCCCAATCGAAGTACTCGCCCGCATGCGGGATGCGGCCGAAATAGTGGATGCACATGCCGGCCAGCGTGTAGTAGTCGCCATCGTCGGCATCGGGCAGCTCGGCGTTGCCCATCAGTTCGCGCAGGTCCTCGATCGACAGCGAACCGTCGACCAGGAACGAGCCGTCCTCACGCGTCACCACCAGCGCGTCCTCGTCCACGTTCTCCACCGACTGCAGGCGGCCGACCACCGCGCCCATCAGGTCGCTGATCGTGACCAGGCCCTGGATCTCGCCGTACTCGTCCACCACCAGCGCCATCGACTGCTGTTCCTCGCGGAAGATCTCCAGCAGCTTCATCGCATGGGTGGATTCGGAGACGTACAACGGCTCGCGCAGGTTCTGGAACAGCGAATGGTCATCGCGCACCAGGCGGGTCACCAGGCTCTTGACCTCGAGCACACCGACGATGTCCTGGTCGTTGTCGCGGAACACCGGGTACCGCGAGAACTCGTTCTCGCGCATGGTAGCCAGGTTCTTTTCGGGGTCGGCCGCGGTATCCAGCCACGCAATCCGGTTGCGCGGCGTCATCAGGCTGTCGGCCGTACGGTCGCCCAGGCGCATGACGCGGTTCATCATGTCGCGCTCATGGGCATCGATCACGCCGGCCTCGTGGCTTTCGGCCACCAGCATGCGGATCTCTTCTTCGGTCACCGAGGCCGCCTCGTCCTTGCCCAGGCCCAGCACGCGCAACACCAGCCGGGTGCTGTGCGAGAGCAGCCACACCGCCGGGAAGGCGATCCGGGAGAGCCAGCCCATCGGCCATGCAACCAGACCGGCGATGTCCTCCGAGCGGGTGATGGCCAACCGTTTGGGGACCAGTTCGCCGAAGATCAGCGTCAAGAAGGTGATCAGGGCGACTGCCAGCGCTTTGCCGACCTCGCTGGAGTACGCAAAGGCCGGGACGATGCCATGCAGCCACTCGGCGATGGCCAGGCCGATCGCCTCACCGCCGAACACACCGGTCAGGATGCCGATCAGGGTGATGCCGATCTGGACCGTGGACAGGAAGCTCTCCGGCTTCTCGGACAGGGCCAGGGCGCGCTCGGCGCGCTTGCTGGAGCCGGCCATCTGTTTGAGGCGGCTCTTGCGCGAGGTCATGACCGACATCTCGGACATGGCGAAGAACCCGTTGAGCAGGATCAGGGCGAGGACAATAATCAGTTCAAACACGGGCGGCATCCCCGGTTGGTGGCAGGGAGGGCGTGTTCAAGCGATGTCGGCTACCGGAGGGCGCGTGAGCGCGGCGGTGCGGCGGGGGGTAAGGGTCGTCGTCCATAGAGTGCACCCGAAGGTGCCCGCGCATCTTAACAAAAGGCCAGGGCAGGGAGGCAATCAGGGTCGTTCAGGCAGGGCCGTCAGCGCGTGAAGATGACAGGGAGTACCCGGATTGGACATCAAACCGTCATAATTCCGCCCGGTGCCGTCCTTCCTCGACGGCGAATAGGTTTCTCAATGTTCTCTCTGCAGACCATTTTTGGCTCCGGCAAACAGTTCTACACCCTGCTGGACGAGGCTGCCCAGGCCGCCCAGGACAGCTCCAAGGCGCTGCACGCCATGCTGCGCGAAGCGGACCGCCAGCCGGCGCTGGACGCCTTCAAGCTCGCCCGCCTGCGCGAGCGCGCGGCCTCCGACAAGATCAGCCAGGCGCTGGTCGACAGCTTCATGACCCCGATCGAACGCGAAGACATCGAAGCGCTGGGTTCGGCGCTGTACAAGATTCCCAAGCAGATCGAGAAGTTCGCCGATCGCTATTCGCTGGCCACCCAGCACCTGGAACACATCGATTTCGCGCCGCGCGCGGCGATGCTGGAACAGGCCGCCAACGTGGTGGTGGAGATGGTCAACGACCTGCGCCACATGAACCTGGACCGGATGACCGCGCTCAACGAGAAGCTGCGTTCGCTGGAAAACGAAGCCGACCG
>Ga0182007_10000113_pt1 | contig 55270 bp, 44 predicted proteins | sample Sormic07211113_1_FD_123023 | JGI IMG/M metagenome (GOLD analysis project Ga0182007, IMG submission 123023) | Rhizosphere microbial communities from Sorghum bicolor, Mead, Nebraska, USA - 072115-113_1 MetaG | ecosystem: Host-associated > Plants > Roots > Rhizosphere | place: USA: Nebraska...
GTGCTGAACTTGGTGCCGATCTCGCACTGGCCGGCGGTGGCCACTTCGTGGTGCTGCACTTCCACTTCGATGCCGACCTGTTCCAGCGTCTTGCACATTTCCGCGCGCAGGTCGTGCAGCGAGTCGGTCGGCGGGACCGGGAAGTAGCCGCCCTTCACCGCGGGACGGTAGCCGCTGTTGGCGCCGTCGTACTTGTCACCGGTGCTCCAGGCCGCTTCTTCGGAATCGATCTTGAAGAAGGTATGGCCCATGTCGTTGGCGAAGCGGACCGAATCGAAGATGAAGAATTCCGGCTCCGGGCCGAAGAAGGCCTGCTCGGCGATGCCGGAGGACTTCAGGTAGGCCTCGGCGCGCTTGGCGATGCCGCGCGGGCAGCGGCCGTACGGCTGCATGGTGGCCGGATCGAGGATGTCGCAGCTGATGACCAGGGTCGGATCGGCGTAGAACGGGTCGATGTAGGCGCTGGAGGGGTCCGGCAGCAACACCATGTCCGATTCGTTGATGCCCTTCCAGCCGGCGATCGAGCTGCCATCGAACATCTTGCCTTCTTCGAACAGCGACGGCTCCACGATGCTGACCGGGAAGGTGACGTGCTGCTCGATACCACGCATATCGACGAAACGCAGGTCGACGAACTCGATCTGGTTGTCCTTGATCAGCTTCTCAACATTTTCCACGGACATCGGTGAAACCTCAGATGGGTGATTGCCTGAGTGGATAGAGCAATCCCCGTGCCAACTTTTCAGACTTCACAAACCCTTGATTTCACTGGGCTCACCGACGAGCCGGTGCGCGCCCGCCCGCACCAAAGTAGTGCATGCCCTGCACCACGCACACATTTGGTGCGGGAGCCGGATGTTTTATGCTGCCTCCCGATTTCACCCATTCCGAGCCCCAGCACTCCCGATGTCCGACCTGCTCTCCGCCCTCCTTCTGGGCATTCTTGAAGGCCTCACCGAATTCCTGCCGATCTCCAGCACCGGCCACCTGCTGATCGCCCAGCACTGGTTGGGCGCGCGCTCGGACTTCTTCAACATCATCATCCAGGCCGGCGCGATCCTGGCGATCACGCTGGTGTTCCGGCAGCGGCTGTGGACCCTGGCGACCGGCCTGCACGAGCGCGCCAACCGCGACTACGTGCTCAAGCTCGGCACCGCGTTCCTGGTGACGGCCGTGGTCGGCCTGCCGGTCCGCCTGGCCGGCTGGGAACTGCCCGAGACGGTCACCCCGGTGGCCTGGGCACTGATCATCGGCGGCCTCTGGATGATCCTGGTGGAGGCCTATACCGCGCGCCTGCCCGAACGCGATGAAGTGACCTGGAAGGTCGCGATCCTGGTCGGTGTGGCGCAGGTGGTGGCGGGCGTGTTTCCCGGCACCTCGCGTTCGGCGGCGGCGATCTTCATCGCGATGCTGTTCGGCCTGAGCCGACGCGCGAAGGCCACCGAGTTCGTGTTCCTGGTGGGTATCCCGACCATGTTCGCCGCCAGCGGCTATGCCTTCCTGGAACTGGCCAAGGACGGCAAGCTCGCCAGCGAGAACTGGACCGATGTCGGCGTGGCCTTCCTTGCCGCGGTCGTCACCGGCTTCGTCGTAGTGAAGTGGTTGCTGGGCTACATCAAGTCGCACCGGTTCACTGCGTTCGCGATCTACCGCATCGCACTGGGCGCGGCATTGCTGCTCTGGTTGCCGGCTGGCAACTGAACAGCCCGGCGCCGGCGTAACCCCGTTGGGGTGGCGCCGGCGTTTTCCCCCAGGTTCCCAAGGAGATGTACATGAAACGCACCCTGATGCTGATCCTGCCGCTGGCCCTGATGGCCGCCTGCAGCAACCCCTCGACTGCCCCGGCCGGCCGCGATGACCTCGCCCCGGCGCCGACCGCCGCCGCCGACCAGGCCGCCGTGGCCCGTCTGGACGTGCAGCGCCTGCAGGGCAGTCATTGGCGCCTGGAGTCGGCCACCGATGCCAGCGGCAAGCGCATCGATGCGCTGTTCGCCCGCGCCGACAAGCCGGTCACGCTGGACTTCCAGGAGGACCGCATCGCGATCAGCAACACCTGCAACCGCATGGGCGGCGGCTACACGCTGGCCGATGGTTCGCTGACGATCTCGCCGATGGCGTCGACCATGATGGCCTGCACCGACAAGAACCTGATGGCGCTGGACCAGGCCGTCGGCAGCCGCCTCGAAGGCGCCCTGAAGACCGAACTGGGCGATGCCGGCCAGCTGACCCTGCGCACCGCCAACGGCGATGTGCTGGTGTTCACCCCGGAGCCGACCGCGGAAACCCGCTACGGCGGCGAGGGCGAGACCGTGTTCCTGGAAGTGGCCGCGCAGACCAAGCCGTGTCCGCACCCGATGATCCGCGACAAGCAGTGCCTGCAGACCCGCGAGATCCGCTACGACGCCAACGGCATCAAGCAGGGCGAGCCGGGCGAGTGGGAGAACTTCTACGACGTGATCGAGGGCTATACCCACGAAGACGGCGTGCGCAACGTGGTGCGCGTGAAGCGTTACAAGATCGCCAACCCGCCGGCCGATGCCTCGTCCAACGCGTATGTGCTGGACATGGTGGTCGAGTCCGCGAACGAGAAGAAATAAGAACGCAGAAGGGTAGTGCCGGCCGCTGGCCGGCTCCCGACAGCGCAGTACCGGCCAGCGGCCGGTACCTACCGGATGTGGTGACGGCCAGCGGCCGGTACCTACCGGATGTGGTGACGGCCAACCGCCGGTACCTACCGGATGTAACGCCGACCAACGGTCGGCACCCACCCGGAGATCACCCCAACGCCGGGTTCAACGTGTAGGTGCCATGCAGCGATGCTTCGGCCAGCACGTGCCCGTGCATCGCGCGCAGCACGTCCGCCCCGGTGAACGGACTCGGCAGCGCCAGCTGCGCCACGTCCAGCGCGAACACGCGGAAGAAATAACGGTGCACGCGCTCGTCGTTGAACGGCGGATACGGGCCGTCATAGCCCAGGTACTGGCCGGCCATGTCCGGGTTTCCGGCAAACCAGCCGGTGAAATCATTCAGTCCCTGGCGGCTGCCCGCCGGGCCCGCCGGGTGGGTCTTGCCGCGCACCGTGAAACCGTCGCTGCAGCTGCCGGCGGCCAACGCGTGCACGTCGGCCGGAATATCGGCCATCGCCCAATGGGTGAAGTGCGCGCGCGGCTGGTCGCGTGGCACCGTGCAATCCTCGCGGCCGACCGTGTCCGGCACGGTCGGCACGTCCGGATCGATGCACAGCAGCGCGAACGACCGGGTGCCGGCCGGCACGTCGTGCCAGGCCAGCTGCGGATTGCGGTTGGGTGCGAAGCCCTCGGCATTGCCGGCCGCGAACATGGCGGGGATCGGCTGGCCGTTGGTGATGCTGTCACTGCTCAGGTGCATGTGCTTCTCCTTACTCTTCCGGGTAGCCCAGGCGCACCGCGACCGAGGTCAACAGTGCGAACGCGGGGCCCATTTCATCGCGGTAATCGCGCCAATGACCCGGTGCCATCCGGGCCGGGCCCAGCGTCGCCGCCGGCGGGAAGCGCATGCCGAACAGGTTGCCCAGGTGCTCGGCCATCGCCTGCGGGTCGTGCCCGATGTCATCGATGCGCACCAGCGCGTTCGGGTACAGATCCTGCTCGTGCAGGGTCGCGATCTGGGCCAGTGAGCGCGCCAGCCACTCGGCGGCTTCGTGCACCGAATTCACCGCGAACGGCGCCGGCGCACCGAAGGCGATCCATTCCAGCAGCATGTCGCGCGGATCGCGCAGGGCGACGATCAGGCGGCCCTCCGGCAGCTGCGGACGCAGCGCCCACAACACCGCGTTGTCCCACCACAGCAGCCAGTCGATCACGGCGCCATTGTTGATCCCGCGCGCGGGCAACTGTTCGCGCCACCCTGCGACCAGCGCCTCCGGCGTCAGCGTGCCGGTCGAAAGGTCCTGCAGCGTGTGATAGCTCTGGAAGGCGTCATTGGGCGGCGTCGCACCGAAGCGATCACCGCGGACCACCGGGCTGGCGGCGGCCAGGGCGGCGATCACGCGCTCCACGCCCGAGCCCGGGGCGCCCCAGACGAAGATCGGCGCGAGGGCGTTGTCCGCCGGCACCGGCACCAGCTCCGGCCAGCTCGGCGGCGCCTTGGCCTGCGGCGGCAGCGGCAGGCGCTGGGGCGCGTCGGCGGCGTGCAGATCCACCCAGGTCCGGACCGCTTCGCGGTACTGGCCGGCCCGGTCCTGGATCGAACCCAGCCACGCGCGCAGCGCTGGCCTGGCCGCCTCGGGCGCGCCATCGTGGAGGGCCTGCACGCGCGCGATCGCCGCGGACGGATCCCGCTTCAGCAGGCCTTCGACCAGGCGCGCTTCGCCACTGATGCGGCCCGGCTCCAGGGTGACGATCCGCTCGGCGATCGCTTCGGCCGCATCTTCTTCATTGTTCATGTCGTGCAGGCGCAGGCGCGTTTCCAGCGCCGGCAGGTGCCCGGGCATGGCCTGCAGCCAGCGCTCGCCGACGGCCACCGCTGCGGGGCCCCCGACGGGCTCGACGGTCAGGCGCGCCATCCACAGATCGTGCACCTCAGGGTGATCGGCCAGGGTCGCATCGAGCGTCTCGCGGGCCTGCTCTTCGCGGCCCAGGCGCTGCCAGGCCATCAGCAGCAGCTGCAGCGTGTGGCGATCGGACGGCCATTGGCTCAGCACCGGCAGCAGATGCTCCAGCGCCTGCAGCGGCTGCCCGGCCTGCAGCTCCAGCTCACCGGCCAGGCGGCGCATCGCCGGGGTGTCACTGTCCGGCGTGGCCAGCACCTGGCGCATCATCTCCGCGGCTACATCCACATGGCCCTGGCGCAGCGCCAGCTGCACGATCAGGCCCTGCAGCGAGGTGACACTCGGGTTCACCTCCAGCACGCGGCGGAAGGCCTGCTCGGCGAAGGCCAGCATGTCCTTGCCCAGGTAGGCGAAGCCGAGCGCGTACAGCACCCGCGAATCGCCCGGCAGGGCCTCGCTGGCCGCCGACAGCAGGGCCAGCGCGCGATCCACCTCGCCCCGGCGCAGCGCGACCATGCCCGAGAGCGCGGCCAGTTCCGGGTGCTCTTCGTCCACGCGGGTGGCCATGCGGGTCAGCCGCTCGGCTTCGTCCACGTCGTTGCGGGCCAGCGCCAGATGCGCCTGGATCACGTAGGCGGACAGTTCATTGGGGTTGAGTTCGGCGGTGCGGTCCAGCGCCGAGCCGGCCGCATCGAACTGGCGCAGGGCCAGCAGCAGGCCGGCCTGCTGCAGGTGCAGGTCCGCGTTGTCCGGGGCCAGCGTCAGCGCCTGCTGCAGGCTGGCCAGCGCGTCGTCGAACTGGCCCTGCTGCTGCAGCGACAGCGACAGCCAGCGGTGCGCCTGCGACTGCTCCGGCTCGGCCGTGGTCCACTCGCGCGCCAGCTGCACGGCATCGTCCACCGCATTGCGGCGCAGGGCTTGGAGAATCTGGTCTTGCATGACGGTCCGAACTCGAGGGCAAACCCCGATTGTAGCGGGGCCGGCCGGGCTGGGCGGCCGCTCAGGCCGGCGTATTCGCCTCGATCCGCAGTCGCTGGGCCACCCAGCGCTCGGAGAAGCCATCGCCGCGCCAGTTCTCCAGGAAGCCGCAGTGGCCGCCCCACGGGGCGATTTCCAGGTGGGCGTGGGCCGGCAGGCGCCAGCCGTTGAAGGTGGCGAAGGGGATGACCGGGTCGTCCTGCGCCATCAGGATGTCGGCCGGCACCTGCAGCCCGGCCAGCCGGTCGCCGGCGATCGAGTACCCGTCGAAGTAGGCCTGCAGCGAGCCGAACTCGGTGTGGTGCTCGACCAGCCAGGCGGTCAGCGCGCGGATGTCCAGCTTCAGCACGCGGTCGTCCCAGTCGCTCAGCTCGGGGAACAGATCGCGCTTGCGGCGCAGCGAGCCGGCCCACTTGCGCCGGAAGTACCAGTCGTACATCGCCGGGCCGTTCTCGATGCTCTCCATCGTGATCGCCGGGTCCAGCACCGGGCAGACCGACGCCACGCGGCGCAGCGGCACGCCGGCCGAGGGCGCGCGCAGAGCCAGGCGCAGCACGAAGTTGCCACCCAGCGAGTAGCCGGCCGCGACCAGCGGCAGCTCCGGCCAGCGGCGGGCGATGTCGCCGGCGGCCTGCACCACTTCATCGATGCGGTTGGAGTGGAAGATGCCGGGATTGAGGTGATGGGTGTTGCCGTGGTCGCGGAAGTTCAGCCGGACCACGTTATAGCCCTCCTCCAGCAGCCGCGCGGCGGTCATGCGCATGTAGCTGGATTCGGCGCTGCCTTCCCAGCCATGCAGCAGCAGCGCCATGCCGATCGGCTGGCGTCCCTGGATATAGCTGTGCCAGCCCTGCAGGCGGACGCCTTCGCCGCCATCGAGGATCAGTTCGTCGGTGTGCGCGCCGGTGGCGGCAAGCAGCACCAGGCCGCGCTGCATGCGCATCCGGCTGGAGCTGAGCATCGACTGCAGGTGCGGATTGCGCAGCCAACGCGGCGGTTGATAGTCGGCAGCGGTCAACATGGGCGCGAGCCTGCTCCCGGCTGCGACGCTGGCGCGTGAAGGAACACCGCCGGCTTACTCGGCGGACATGGCCGCCAGGATGCGCGCGCGCGAGGTTTCCGCGATGCGGCGACGGCCTTCCAGATCATGGGTATCAATGGGCGCGAGGAAGTGCACCTCGGCCCGCCGTGCCGGCTCTCCCAGCAGACGCAGGAAGTTGGCGAAAAAGCTCTCTTTCGGGCCGAAGGCGACAATGGTCTGCGCATCACCGCGCCAGCCATAGCGCAGCGCCACCGGCTGGATCGGGACCTGGGTCTCGACCGCGGCCTGGAAAATGCGCGCATGGAACGGGCCCACGTCATGGCCACCGCGGGTACGCCCTTCCGGGAACACACCCACTGCCTTGCCCTCGCGCAGGCGCACGACCATTTCCTGCATCACGCCGCCCAGCGATTCGGTGCTGCCGCGCTGGTGGAAAATGGTCTGCCCGCGTGCGGCCAGCCACCCGACCACCGGCCAGCCGGCGATCTCCTGCTTGGCCACGAAGCCCATCATGCGCTGGCTGTGCAGCATCGAGATGTCGACCCAGCTGACATGGTTGGCCACGAACAGCACCGCGCCCGGCAGCGGCGTGCCGATCCGGTGCAGGCGGAACCCGAAGATCCACATCAGGCCGGCCGACCAGACGTTCACCGCCGCATGCTCGAGCGTGCGCTCGCCCACGCGCACGCGCGCCCACAGCGGCAGCATGGCGATCAGCAGCAGCGGCAGGAACAGCAACAGGTGGACCAGCAGCAGCGGTACGCGGTACAGGTAACGGCACACACGCGCCACGCCGCCACGTGAGGCCGGAGTGGGGGAATTCATCCGCGAACGATACCCGAGCGCCGCAGGCTCTGCCAGCGGAATCCGGACAAATCGATGGCGTGCGCACGCCAGCCGCCGCACGCGATCAAGCCAACGGCCAGCGGCGGCACAACGGCCGTCCGACATGCGCCTGCGCACTGTCGTGGGTCGCGCAACACAGCATCCGTGCCATGTGCGCGATCAGCCCGGGCGCACGGCCGGTACCACCGCCAGGGTCAGCCGCGAGGTGCAGACCAGCTTGCCGGCCTCGTCCTCGATGCGGATGTCCCAGACCTGGGTGCTGCGCCCGACGTGCACCGCACGTGCGGTGCCGGTGACGGTGCCGGCGCGCACGGCGCGGATGTGGTTGGCGTTGATCTCCAGCCCCACGCAGACCTGCTGCGTGGTATCCACGCACAGATTGCCGGCGCTGCTGCCGAGGGTTTCCGCCAGCACTACCGAGGCGCCCCCGTGCAGGATGCCGTAAGGCTGGCGGGTCCGCGGGTCGACCGGCATGGTCGCGCTGATCCAGTCCTCGCCGGCGGCGGTGAACGTGATGCCCAGATGCTCGATGAGCGTGTTGCGGCCGAGATCGTTGAGGGCTTCGATCGAGACCGCATCGCGGAATACCTGGGACATGCAGCTTCTCCGTGGGGGTTGCAGACTTACAGAATCGGGACCAGCCCGGCGCCGAAGGCGGTGAGCATGCGTACCAGCAGCCACTTCGGTCCGACGTTGACCTCGGGGAAGTCCCCGACGGCCACATAGCAGGTGTGGAAGGCGGGGTCCTGCCGCTTGAGCGGGTCCGGGCACTCCGGCCCCGGCTGGAATTCGTAATCGGTGGCGTAGCGCCACGGCCAGAAATCGAGCACCGGCAGCGCTTCGGAGGCCTTGCCGACGCTGTAGTTCAGGCCGGACAGCACCGGCGGCTTGGCCCGCGGCGCGACCACCCAGGAGTTCTGCGGATGGATGTCACGCAGGATGCTCTGCGCCAGCGCTTCGGCGAACACGGGGTCATCGATGATCACCGCGCCTTCGGTGTTGTAGTTCTCGCTGCGCGGATCGAAGTTGTGCGTGCCGATCACGCCGATGCGGCGATCCACCACCATCGACTTGGCATGCAGGCCCATGCGCGCGCCCTTGCGGGTGACCGGCAGCGGTTTGTTGACCGCCTTGGTGCCCAGGAACGAGGGCCGGGTTTCGGCACGCAGCACGCGGCGCTCGACCACGCTGCCATCGGTACGCCGGCGCGCGGACGGACCCGGCGTGGGCTGGCGCGTGACCCGGGCCCCGCTGGCGCTGTCCGCATCGTTGCCGGCATCACGGCCGCGCCCGGTGTCGGCAGTACCGCTGCCACGCGCATTGCTGCCGGCCGCGCTGCCGCCGAGCAGGCTGCTGCGCCTGCCCTGCGATGGCGGCACCTCGGTTCCCAGCGGGGCGGGCAGCAGGTTGCGGTAATCCACCGGCGCGTCCAGCGGGAACGGCTTGAACTCATAGATGTTGAAGCCCAGCTCGCGCAGGTTGCGGCGTTTGTACTTGTAGGACAGCGCGTAGACGATCGGGTTGTCGGTGGCGGCCAGGCTGTTCGTCGATACCACCACGCGCGGTGCCTGCTCGCGCTTGCGCAGGTCGCGGAACAGGCGCTGCGCCGGCTTGGACAACACCAGATACGGCGTCTGCAGTAGCACTTCGGACTGCGCGCTGGCGATCAGTGCGTCCAGCTGCGGCTCGGTCACGTGTTGGCCGTTGGCCGGCTGGCTGGCGCGTTCGCGGCGATGCTTGCGCGGCAGATCGGCGACGTACTGCACCGAGGCCACCGGCAGGGCGGTATCCACGAACGTGCGGCGCACGAAATCGGGATCGTCGGCCTCTTCGCTGACCCGCTCGACCCGCTCCGGCCGCCGGAAGTCGGCCGGCGGCATGGCCGGGACGCCCTGGCGGAGCAGCGTGCGCCCGACATCGTTGAGACGCTCGGCCGGCACGCTGCGCGGTGCGCGCCAGAACGCATCGAAGTTGGCGGCCATCTCGCGTACCTCCGGGCCGGCCACGATCACATCGCGGTCGCGGAAGTTGTATTCGCTGTCCCAGTCGTAATAGTCGTCCTGGTAGTTGCGTCCGCCGACCACGCCGAGTGCGTCGTCCACCACCAGCAGCTTGTTGTGCATGCGCTGGTTGAAGCGGCGGAAGCAGCACACCACGCTGGCGGCGTAATCGAAGTAGTTCAGGCGGGCCTTGCCGAAGGTCGGGTTGTAGACCCGCAGCGCGAAGTTGGCATGGCTGCCGGACAGGGCGCCGAGGATCTCCAGATCGGAGATCGCCGAGAGCTGGTCGATCAGCACCCGCACCTTGACCCCGCGGCGGGCGGCCGCCTGCAGTTCGTCCAGGACCAGCCGGGCGCTGTCGTCCTTGTCGAAGATGTAGGTCTGCAGGTCGATGCTGCGGGTGGCGCTGCGGATCAGGTTCAGCCGCGCGACAAGGGAGACCTCGCCCTCGTCCAGGATGGTGGCGTAATGCCGCGGCTGGTCCGGCCGGGATTCGGCGAACGCGCGGCCGCCCAGGGCGCGCAGCGGTGAATCCAGCGCGCAGCGGTCCGGCTGGTCGCAGTCGACCACGGTCGAGCGCGCCTGCACGGCGATGCCGGCCGCGCGGTCGCGCTCGGCGTTGGACAGCGAGGCACAGCCGCTGCCCAGCAACAGGGTTGCCAGCACCAACAGACGCAGCAATGGGTTCACGGTTTCGGCGCCTCGCTCAGACGCGCACGCAATACAAAAGTCACTCGATCACTCAGGGCAAGCTGCCAGCTGTCCATTCCATACCGGCCACGCTGGACGGTACCGCGGCTGACCACATCGCAATCATACCCGGCCCGGGCACACGCCGGCGGTTCGACCCGCAGGGTCTCCGGGTGGCTGACCCCGCGCAGGATCAGGCGGCCCTCGATGCTGCCGCCCTTCTCCACCACCTCGGGCCAGTAGGGCAGCGAGTCGAACTCGACCACCGGGTAGCGGGCCGAGTCGAAGAACTCCTCGCCGCGCATCCAGCCCGTATAGCGCGGCTTGCCGGGAATCTCGACATAGCGGGTGAACATCCGCAGGTGCACCTGGTGGCGACCGTCGGAGAGCACCTCGATATTGCCTTCGAAGCGGGGAAATACCCCCTCCATGCGCTGTCCCAGCCGCGTCCGGATCTCAAACCCGAAGCGCGAACTGGCCGTATCGAAGGCCAGGGCATGGCTGGTCGGCGCCGGTACCGACGACGGCGGGGCGGCATGCACCGCCCCTGCCATCAACAGCAGCCCGGACCACGCCGCGCGGACTGCCCACACTGCTTACGGCCACCAGAAGGCGGTCAGGCTGGCCACGCCGGGCTCGATCGCAGCCTCACGGTCGAAGGCCAGGACCGCGATCCCGCCCGGCGGCATGCCGCGGTAGTCGCTGCTGGTGCCCTCGCTCATCAGGGCCACCAGTTGTTCCAGGCCGGGGTTGTGGCCCACCACCAGCAGGCGGTCCACATCGCGGCGCGCATCGATCAACCCCATCAGGGTGCCCGGGGTGGCGTCGTAGACGGCATCCTCCAGCCGCTTCTCGACGAAGCCGGTGATGCCCAGTACGGCCTCCAGGGTTTCGCGGGTCCGCCGTGACGGCGAGCAGAGCACGCAGTCGGGCAGCAGGTTGTTTTCCTTGAGCCAGCGGCCGGCGGCCTCGGCTTCGGCCAGACCGACCGGCGACAGCGGGCGGTCCAGATCGGCCTGGCCGGTGCTGGCGGTTTCGGCATGGGCGTGACGCAGCAGTATCAGTTCTCGCATGGGATCTCTCGTGTCAGGCTTTCTTCAGCCACTTCAACAGCGGCTCCCAGTCACTCTGGTGCTCGCGCACCTGGGCCGAGCGGTAGTCGAACAGACTCCGTCCCAGCCCGACCATCACCACATAGCTCTGGCTGTCGCGCAACTGCGCGACGACCTCATACGGCCAATCGGCCAACATCTGTATCGCCTGTTGCGAGGTCTGCGTCCAGGGTTTGGTGCGGTTGAGCACCAGGCCGACCGGCAGGCTGCGGTTGTGCACGCGGGGGACGCGCGACAGGCTGTTGAGGAAGCCGACGATGGCCTCGATGTCCAGCGCCGAAGGCAATACCGGCACCACCACGGCATCGGCAACATCAAGGAAATGCGGAATATCGTCGGCCATCGCACCGGCCGGGGCATCGATGATGACCTCCTCGGTGCCGTCGGGGATCAGACGTTCCCAGCTCTTTTTGCGGTACACGTCGATCGGCAGCACGGCGCTTTCCAGGACCGAGCGCCGTTGTGCCCAACGGGTGCTGGAGCCCTGTGGATCGGCATCGGCCAGCACGGTCGGTCTGCCCTGCAATGCCGAATGCGCGGCCAGGTGGGTGGCAACGGTGGTCTTGCCCACCCCGCCCTTGGAGCCGGCCACCAGGATCGTCTTCATGCAAGCCTCGCTTCCGGGGAACGTTTCCGCAGCCTACACCGGCGCCTGTGACGGAGATAGTCGCAGCGCTGAACCCGAACCGACGGCCGTGGCTTTGCTATCGTGGATGGTTACAAAGGACTGACCGCCAGCATGAGCGAACTACAGGACCTCAGCGCGCTGATCCGCGCCAACACCCCGCTGATCATCATCGAGACCCAGGATGAGGGCCGGGTGGTGGAACTGTTCCGGCAGACCCTCATGCATGTCTGGCGTGCCCTGCACCGCTGGTCGATCACCGAAGGCCTGCGCCGGATCGACATGGACCGCGAGGACGACCCGGTCGGCCCGCCCGATGCCAGCGCGGCGCTGCAGATGATCCGGCAGGCCGAGCAGCGCGGCATCTACCTGCTGCTCGATTTCCATCCCTACCTGGGCTATGCCAGCCATCAGCGCGCGCTGCGCGACCTGATCCAGCGGCGGCACTGCGAGGCGCACGTGCTGGTGCTGATCGGGGCCAAGGTCGAGCTCCCGGCCGAGCTGGAAGCGCTCGCCACCCGCTTCAACCCACGCCTGCCCGACCTCAACGCGCTGCTGAAGATGCTGCGCGAGGAAGCCGAAGCCTATGCGCGCGAAAACGGCGGACGGCGCGTGGAGGTGGACAACGAGGCGGTCCAGAAAATCCTGCACAACCTGCGCGGGCTGAGCCTGGTCGATGCCCGGCGGATCGCCCGGCAGCTGATCTTCGCCGACGGCGCGCTCAGCCAGGACGACCTGCCGCAGCTGGCCCGGCTCAAGTTCGAGCTGCTCAACCGCGCCGGGCACCTGCACTACGAATACGACACCACCCGCTTTGCCGACGTGGCCGGCGCCAACCGGCTCAAGCGCTGGGTCAACCAGCGCCGCCCGGTGTTCCTCGGCGGTGCCGGCCCGGCCGGCCTGGATCCGCCCAAGGGCATGCTGCTGCTCGGCGTGCAGGGCTGTGGCAAGTCGATGCTGGCCAAGGCGACCGCCGCCGGTTTCGGCGTGCCGCTGCTGCGGCTGGACTTCGGCAGCCTGTACGACAAGTTCCACGGTGAAACCGAGAAGAACCTGCGCGAGGCCTTGGCGTCGGCCGAGCAGCTGGCACCCTGCGTGCTGTGGATCGACGAGATCGAGAAGGGCTTGGCCAGTGGCGGCGAGGATGGCGGCGTCTCGCGCCGCGTGCTCGGCCACCTGCTGACCTGGCTGGCCGAGCGCAAGAGCACGGTGTTCATCGTCGCCACCGCCAACCAGGTGCACGAGCTGCCGGCCGAGCTGCTGCGCAAGGGGCGCTTCGATGAAATCTTCTTCGTCGACCTGCCCGATCCCAACACCCGGGTCGAGCTGCTGCGGCTGCACCTGGGCAAGCGCCAGCTCAACGCCGACGACTTCGCGCTGCCGGCACTGGCGGCCGCGGCGGAAGGCTTCTCCGGCGCGGAGATCGAACAGGCCGTGGTCGCCGGGCTGTACGCCGCGCATGCCGAATCCCGGGCGCTGGATACCGGGCTGCTGATGCAGGAGATCCGCGGCAGCCGGCCGTTGTCGGTGTTGATGGCCGAACAGGTCACCGCCCTGCGCGACTGGGCCCGGGGGCGCACGGTCAGCGCGGACGAGTGACGCCCGCGCATCATCCCGCCAGGCGGTGCAGCACCCACACCCACGCCGGCAGCGTCACCAGCGACAGCAGGATGCCGTAGCCGACCAGCGCGGCGGCCAGGCGCGGGGCGAGCCGGTGGGACATCGCCAGCGCGGCGGCGGTGATCATGGTCGGCATCGCCGATTCGAGCACATTGGCCTGCAGCATCGTGCCCTGCAGCCCGAAGGCCCAGGAGATCGGCAGCGCCAGCGCCGGCATCACCAGCAGCTTGAGCAGCAGGCCGATGCCCAGCGGCTTGAGTTCATCCAGGGGCAGCCGCAGCTGGATCGAGAAGCCCACCGCCAGCATCACCAGCGGCAGCATCGCATCGGCCAGCTGCTTCAGCCCGGTGCCGATCCAGGTCGGTGGCTGCTCGGGCATCACGGTCAACGCGAACAACAGCGCCCACAGCGGGGGGAATTTCGCGATCCGCAGCAGGATCTGCGGGGCGGTGGGCGGGGTATCGCCGCTGTAGCGTGCGATCACGTACAGGCCGAACGTCGACAACAGCACGAAGGTGCCGAACTGGTCGTAGACCACCGCATACGGCAGGGCGTGGTCGCCAAGCAGCGCGCGCACCATCGGGTAGCCGATGAAACTGGAATTGGCCAGCGCCACGCAGATCAGCAGCACCGCGTGCACGTCGCGGGCGAAGCCGAACGCGCGCGTGGCCAGGCTGACCAGGACCAGGGTGGCGAGCATGAGCAGCCACGGCGTGGCCACCAGTCCGATCAGGCTCGCATCCAGGTGCAGCCGCGGGACGTAGATCAGCACCGCCGCCGGCAGGCACACGTACAGCACGATGCGGTTGAGCACATCGGCAGTGTTGTCCGGCAGCGCGCGCAGGCGCGCGAACGCCATGCCCAGGCCGAGCATGGTCAGGATGAGCGCGAATGCATCGAAAGCCATCGCGACAGCCTAGACCACTCGCCTGCGGTCTACGCCCCGACCTTGGTCGACGTGCCGACGCTCCGCGCAAACGACAGTCCCTGCCCACCCGTGCGGGCAGGGACGGCCGATCACGGCCAGGCCGGCGGTTTCTCGGCCCACGCCTGCTGGATTTCGGCCAGCGTGCTGCGTTCGCTGTCGCGCCAGCCCGGCAGCAGGGCGGCGTAGCGGTCGGTCCCGCTCCACTGCTGCGGCTCGGTGCGCACCGCGGCGGCATACCACCGCACCGCCTCGTTTTTGCGGCCCAATGTCCACAAGGCAAGCGCGTACGTGGGCGGCACCCACGACGGGTTGCCGCGCAGCCCGTTCTGGGCCGTCGTCCACTGCGCCAGCGCGGCCTCGGCATCGCCCATGCGGAACAGGTCCCAGCCGTAGTTCCAGCGCACCGAACGCGCCTGCATCGAGCTGGCGGCGGTCGTCGAGGTGGCCTGTTCGTACAGGCTGCGCCCCAGTTCCGGCCGCCCCTGCGCGATCGCCACGCCGGCCAGCTGCACGGTCGCCTCGAGCGTCTTCCGGCCGCGTTCGCGCTGCTTCATCAACTGGTCGACCAGGTCCCCACTACTGCCCGTCACCGCCACCATCGGCGTGGCGGCAGCATCATTGTCGAAGTAGAACTCCTGCACGGCCGGCAGCGATTGCGCCGACACGTTGAACACACAAGCCCCCATGGCCAGCATCACGCCGGCCAGCATCTGTCTTGCAACTGCCATGCAAACTCCCCCAGGTTGTCACAACAACCTCCCCTCCTGATCCTAACCGCAGCGTGGGCCCGGCACCAAGCGCCGCCGACCAGCGGTCGGCGCTACCGGCCGCGGCGCCAGACCCGCAGGCGGTTGTTGGCCGGCATCGCCACGTCCTCGACCAGCACCAGCCCTACCCCGGCCGCCAGCGCATCCACCGCCTCGGCGTCGCGGATGCCCGAGGCCGGATCCCGCGCCTTCAGCCACGCATCGAACTGGCGGTTGCTGTCGCTGCTGAAGGCACCCTCGTGGTTGAAGGGCCCGTAGACCGCCAGCACGGCGTCATCGGCCAAGACCGCCGGCAGCCCGGCGAACAGCGCCTGGACGTGCGCCCAGCTCATGATGTGCAGGGTGTTGGCGCTGAACACCGCATCGAACGCCAGCGGGGCGGCCGGCAGCGGGCCGAGCCCGGGCGCGGGCGACAGCACCGCCTGCAGCGGCCACGGAGCGGGCGTGTTGGGCAGGCCGGCGGCCTGCAGCCGCGCGGCGATCCCGGGCAGGTGATCCGGATGGTCGGTGGCCTGCCACTGCAGGTGCGGCAGCGCGCCGGCGAAGTGTTCGGCATGCTGTCCGGTGCCGCTGCCGATCTCCAGCACCCGGCGGCGGTCGGCTAAGTAACGTTGCAGCACCGCCAGGATCGGCGCGCGGTTGCGCTCGCAGGCCTCGGACCAGCGTATCTGGCTCATCGGAATGTCACACCGGCAGGGAATCGATCTCCATCCAACCATGACCGCAGTCACTTGTGCCACTGTGCGCTGGCACCGAAAGTCGAAGACTTGTCCAACGCCGGCCACCTCCGTGCCGTCGGCCGTCCTTGGGGGATGTGAGCTGTGCAACGTCGTGAGTTCCTAGCGCTGTCTGGAATGGGCCTGGCTGGCCTGGTACTGCCGCACGGCCGGCTGATCGCCGCCGAGCAGCTGCTCGAACCGGGCGATGTCGGCCGGCGCAAGGCACTGGCCGAGGCCGCGCTCGCCGCCGCCAAGCGGGCCGGCGCCAGTTACTGCGACGTGCGGATCGGGCGTTACCTCAACCAGGCGATCATCACCCGCGAGAGCAACGTCCAGAACGTCACCAACAGCGAATCCTCGGGCATCGGCATCCGGGTGATCGTCAACGGTGCCTGGGGCTTCGCGGCCACCCACCAGCAGACGCCGGCCGCGGTGCTGGCCACGGTGGAGCAGGCCGCAGCGATCGCCCGCGCCAACGCCGGCATCCAGACCCGCCCGGTGCAGCTGGCCCCGGTCAACGGGGTGGGTGACGTGAGCTGGAAGACGCCGATCCGCACGAACGCGATGGCGGTGCCGATCAAGGACAAGGTCGACATGCTGCTGTCGCTGAACGCGGCCGCGCTCAATGCCGGCGCCGACTTCATCAACTCCACGCTGTTCCTGGTCAACGAGCAGAAGTTCTTCGCCTCCAGCGATGGTTCTTTCATCGACCAGGACGTGCACCGCATCTGGCTGCCGTTCACCGCCACCGCGATCGACAAGGCCAGCGGCAGGTTCCGCACGCGCGCCGGGCTGTCCTCGCCGATGGGCATGGGCTACGAATTCCTCGACGGCGACGCGCGCGGCAAGATCGCGCTGCCGGGCGGCGTGGTCGCTTACCGCGATTCCTACGACCCGGTCGAAGATGCCATCGCCGCGGCCCGCCAGGCCCGCGAAAAACTCAAGGCGCCGTCGGTCAAGCCGGGCAAGTACGACCTGGTGCTGGACCCGTCCAACCTGTTCCTGACCATCCACGAGAACGTCGGCCACCCGCTGGAGCTGGACCGCGTGCTCGGCTACGAGGCCAACTACGCCGGCACCAGCTTCGCCACGCTGGACAAGCGCGATGCGGGCTTCCGCTGGGGCAGCGACATCGTCAACTTCTTCGCCGACAAAACCGCGCCGGGCAGCCTGGGCGCGGTGGGCTACGACGATGAAGGCGTGAAAACCAAGCGCTGGGACCTGGTCAAGGACGGCATCCTGGTCAACTACCAGGCCACCCGAGACGAGGTTCATATCCTTGGCGAGAAGGAGAGCCACGGCTGCAGCTACGCCGATTCGTGGTCCAGCGTGCAGTTCCAGCGCATGGCCAACGTCTCGCTGGCGCCGGGCAAGGCCCCGCTCAGCGTGGCCGACATGATCAGGAACGTGGAGAACGGCATCTATATCCACGGCCGTGGCTCGTACTCGATCGACCAGCAGCGCTTCAACGCGCAGTTCGGCGGCCAGCTGTACTACCAGATCAGGAACGGGGAGATCACCGGCATGGTCGAGGATGCCGCCTACCAGATCCGCACGCCGGAGTTCTGGAATGCCTGCAGCGCGATCTGCGACGAGCGCGATTTTCGCTTCGGCGGCTCGTTCTTCGATGGCAAGGGCCAGCCGGGCCAGGTTTCGGCGGTCTCGCATGGCTCGTCGACCTCGCGCTTCGATGGCATCAACATCATCAACACCGCACGCAGCCTGGGATGAGCCTGTCCCGCTCCGTGCCGAATGTCACTACCGCGGCGCTAGCATGGCCGCAAGAATCGGCCGTGCCGCCGCGGCGGTCGCCCTGATGTCGCTGTTTCCCTGCCACCCCCACACCGACGTGGAGAGCTGCCTTGCAAAGACGTGACTTCCTCGCCCTGACCGGGCTTACCGCCGGCGGACTGATCGTGCCGTCGTTCTTCGGCAAGGTCATTGCCGCCGAACAGCTGCAGAGCGCGCTCGATCCGGCTCTGAAGAAGCGCCTGGCCGATGCCGCCCTGGCCGCCGCCCGCCAGGCCGGCGCAACCTACTGCGACGTGCGCATCGGCCGTTACCTGCGCCAGTACGTGATCACCCGCGAGGACAAGGTCCAGAACGTGGTGAACACCGAATCGACCGGCGTGGGCATCCGCGTGATCGTCAACGGCGCCTGGGGCTTTGCCGCCACCAACCAGCTCGGCACCACCGATGTGGCACGTGCCGCGCAGCAGGCCGCCGCGATCGCCAAGGCCAACGCCGGGGTGCAGACCGCCCCGGTGCAGCTGGCGGCCGCGCCCGGCGTGGGCGAAGTGTCCTGGCGGACGCCGATCCGCAAGAACGCGATGGACGTGCCGATCAAGGAGAAGGTCGAGCTGCTGCTGGACGTCAACGCAGGCGCGATGGGCGCCGGCGCCAGCTTCGTCAACTCGATGCTGTTCCTGGTCAACGAGCAGAAGTACTTCGCGTCCACCGATGGCTCCTACATCGACCAGGACGTGCACCGCATCTGGGCGCCGATGACGGTCACCGCCATCGACAAGAGCACCGGCAAGTTCCGCACCCGCTCCGGGCTGTCCTCGCCGATGGGCCTGGGCTACGAGTACCTCGATGGCGTCGGCACCGGCAAGGCGGTCTCGCCCAACGGCGTGGTCAACTACCGCAACTCCTACGACATGAAGGCCGATGCGATCGCGGCCGCCAAACAGGCGCAGGAGAAGCTCAAGGCACCGTCGGTGAAGCCGGGCAAGTACGACCTGATCCTGGATCCGTCGCATACCTGGCTGACCATCCACGAGTCGGTCGGCCACCCGCTGGAACTGGACCGCGTGCTCGGCTACGAAGCCAACTACGCCGGCACCAGCTTCGCCACGCTGGACAAGCGCGAGCAGCATTTCCAGTACGGCAGCGACAAGGTCAACATCTTCGCGGACAAGACCCAGCCGGGCAGCCTCGGCGCGGTCGGTTACGACGATGAAGGCGTCAAGACCAAGCGCTGGGACCTGATCAGCGAAGGCAAGCTGGTCGATTACCAGACCATCCGCGACCAGGCCCATATCCTGGGCAAGACCGAGTCCGACGGCTGCTGCTACGCCGATTCGTGGTCCAGCGTGCAGTTCCAGCGCATGGCCAACGTGTCCCTGGCGCCTGGCAAGACCAAGCTGAGCGTGGCCGACATGGTCAAGGACGTCGAGAACGGCATCTACATCATCGGCGACGGCTCGTTCTCCATCGATCAGCAGCGCTACAACGCGCAGTTCGGTGGCCAGCTGTTCTATGAAATCAAGAACGGCCAGATCACCCGCATGCTCGAGGACGTGGCCTACCAGATCCGCACGCCGGAGTTCTGGAACGCCTGCACCGCCGTGGCCGATGAAAGCGACTACCGCCTGGGCGGTTCGTTCTTCGACGGCAAGGGCCAGCCCGGCCAGGTCTCGGCGGTCTCGCACGGTTCGTCCACCGCGCGCTTCAACGGCATCAACGTCATCAACACCGCGCGCAGCCTCGGCTGACCGGTCAGGAGCCCCAATCCATGAGTATCTTCACCGAAGCCCAGGCCAAGGCCATCCTCGACAAGGTCATCGCGCTCTCCAAGGCCGATGAGTGCACCGCCGTGCTGGCCGGCTCGATCGACGGCAACATCCGTTTCGCGCTCAACAACGTCTCCACCAGCGGCATCGTCGACAACACCGAACTGGCCGTGACGGTCGCCTTCGGCAAGCGCGTCGGCACCGCCTCGATCAACGAGTTCGACGACGCCGCGCTGGAACGCGTGGTGCGCCGTGCCGAGGATCTGGCGCGCCTGGCCCCGGAGAACCCGGAATTCCTGCCGGCGATCGGCAAGCAGACCTACCGGCCCAGCCCGACCTTCAGCGCATCCACCGCGGCGATCGACCCGGCGTTCCGCGCCAAGGTCGCCGCCGATTCGATCGCGCCGTGCCGTGGCAACGGCCTGATCGCGGCCGGCTTCCTCGAAGACGGCCAGAGCTTCCAGGCCACCGCCAACAGCAACGGCAACTTCGGTTACCAGCGCGGCACCAACTTCGATTACACCTGCACCGTGCGTACCGAAGATGGCCGCGGCTCGGGCTGGGTCGGCCGCAACCTCAAGGATGCCGCCGATTTCAAGGCCGACCAGGACATCCGCATCGCCATGCGCAAGGCCACCGAATCGGCCGAAGCCAAGGCGCTGGAGCCGGGCAAGTACACGGTGATCCTGGAGCCGGCCGCCGCGGCAGGCCTGATCAGCTTCATGATGAGCTTCTTCGATGCGCGCTCGGCCGATGAAGGCCGCAGCTTCCTGTCCAGGAAGGGCGGCGGCAACAAGCTCGGCGAACAGGTCTACGACCCGCGCGTGAACATGGTGGCCGACCCCTGGCACCCCGAGGCCGCCGTGCTGCCGTGGGACAGCGAAGGCCAGCCGCGCGAGAAGCTGGACATCATCAAGGACGGCAAGATCGCCAACCTCAACTACTCGCGCTTCTGGGCGCAGAAGCAGGGCAAGACCGCCAACGCGCGGCCGGGCAACCTGCTGATGGCCGGTGGCGACAAGAGCACCGCCGAGCTGGTGCGTGGCACCCAGAAGGGCATCCTGGTCACCCGCACCTGGTACATCCGCATGGTCGATCCGCAGACCGTGCTGCTGACCGGCCTGACCCGCGATGGCACCTTCTACATCGAGAACGGCCAGATCAAGCACCCGGTGAAGAACTTCCGCTTCAACGAATCGCCGGTGATCATGCTCAACAACATCGAGGAACTGGGCAAGCCGGTGCGTGTGGCCGGTGACGAGTCCAGCCTGGTGATGATGATCCCGCCGATGAAACTGCGCGATTTCACCTTCACCTCGTTGTCCGACGCGGTCTGATGCACGGTCGTGACGGCCGCTGGCCGTCTCTCCGTCTGGCCGGTGGCCCCCCGGAACGTGCGTGGCGATGAACCGCGCACAGTTCCTGCGCCTGATGCTGGGCAGTGCCGCCTTCGCGGCATTGCCCGCGCCGGCGCGCGCCCAGGCCGGGCGCTATGACGTCTGGTTCACCCGCCTCAAGTATGACTCCGGCGACTGGGACGTGGATGCGCGCATGCCGTCCAACGTGATCACCTCGCTGATCGATTACACCTCCCTGCGCGTGGACCCGACCGAGCACGTGATCGCCCTGTCCGATCCGCGCATGCTGGAGGCGCCGTTCTGCTATCTGGCCGGGCACAAGCTGGTCGAGTTCAATGCCGCCGAGCGTCAGAACTTCGTGCGTTACGTGCGCAACGGCGGCTTCGTGTTCGTCGATGACTGCAACCACGATATCGATGGTCTGTTCGCGAAGTCCTTCGAAGCACAGATGGCCAAGCTGTTCGGGCCAAAGGCGCTGAACAGGCTGCCGAACAACCACGCGCTGTACCGCAGCTTCTTCCGCTTTCCCGAGGGCCCGCCCGCCACCGGGTTCGAGCTCAATGGCTGGGGTGACGACCTGGTCCACGATTACCTCAAGGGCATCGAGATCGATGGCCGGCTCGGCGTGCTCTACAGCAACAAGGACTACGGCTGCGAGTGGGACTACGACTGGCGCAACAAGCGTTTCCTGGCCGAGGACAACACCCGCTTCGCGGTCAACATCGTGATGTATGCATTGAACAATTAGGCTCCTTCCTGTTTTTTCAGTCACGCGTAGCGTGGCTCTACACCGATCTTCTGCGAGTGCCTTATGACGACCGACAGCCTTGATGTCCTCCTGCCCCGACTGGATCAGCTGCGCAGCGCGCTGGGCCAGGCCGTTGTCGGCCAGCACGCCGTGGTCGAGCAGCTGCTGATCGGCCTGCTGGCCGGCGGCCACTGCCTGCTGGAAGGGGCACCGGGGCTGGGCAAGACCCTGCTGGTGCGCTCGCTCGGCCAGGCGCTGGAGCTGCAGTTCCGGCGCGTGCAGTTCACCCCGGACCTGATGCCCAGCGACATCCTTGGCACCGAGCTGCTGGAAGAAGACCACGGCACCGGCCACCGTCATTTCCGCTTCCAGAAGGGCCCGATCTTCACCCACCTGCTGCTGGCCGACGAGCTCAACCGCACACCGCCCAAGACCCAGGCCGCGCTGCTGGAAGCGATGCAGGAGCGTACCGTCAGCTACGCCGGCACCACCTATGCGCTGCCCGCGCCGTTCTTCGTGCTGGCCACGCAGAACCCGATCGAACAGGCCGGCACCTACCCGCTGCCCGAAGCGCAGCTGGACCGTTTCCTGCTGCACGTGCGGGTGGACTACCCCACCGAGCAGGAAGAGCGCGACATCCTGCTGCAGACCACCGGCAGCGCCACGGGCAGCGTGCCCAAGGTGATGCACGCCGAAGACGTGCTGGCCCTGCAGGCGGCCGTGCGCCAGGTGCACATCAGCGAAGACGTGCTGACCTGGATCACCCGCCTGGTGCGTGCCAGCCGACCCGGCAGCGAGGCACCGGCGGCGGTGAACCAATGGATCAAGTGGGGGGCCGGCCCGCGTGCCGGCCAGTCGCTGGTGCTGGCGGCCAAGGCACGTGCACTGCTGCAGGGCCGTTTCGCCGCCACCCGGGAGGATGTGCAGGCGCTGGCGGCCCCGGTGATGCGCCATCGCCTGCTGTTGTCCTTCGCCGCCGAGGCCGAGCAGAAAAGCGCCGACGACGTGGTCGCCGCGCTGCTGCAGGCCGTGCCGTTCCCGGGGTGATCCACACGCCGTGAGCCGCACCGCACCGATCGCGATCCCCGCCGATGTCCGCAGCCGCCTGAAGGCACTGCGGCTGCTGCCGCGCCGTGCGCGCGGCGCACACGGGATCGGCCAGCACGCCAGCCGCAGTCGCGGCGCCGGGCTGGAGTTCGCACAGTACCGCGCCTATGAGCCCGGCGATGAGCTGCGGCAGATCGACTGGAAGCTCTACGCGCGCTCGGACCGCTTCTTCGTGCGCGAATCCGAGCGCGAAAGCCCGATCACGCTCTGGGTGCTGCTCGATGCCACCGCCTCGGCGGGCCAGCGCGATCGCGCGCGACCGGACTGGTCGCGGCTGGACCACGCCTGCGCCACCGCCGCCTGCCTGGTCGAACTCGCCCTGCAGCAGAGCGATCGGTTCGGCGTGATCGTCCTGACCGGCGAAGGCGTGCAACTGGTGCCGGCCGGCCACGGCCCGCGCCAGCGCGACCGCGTGCATCTGCTGTTGCGCAAGGTGCAGGCCAGCGGCAGGTGGCCAGCGGTGACGGCGCTGGCACCGATCTGGGAGCGCGTACAGGCCGGCGACCTGCTCGTTGCGCTGGGCGATGGTTTCGACGAGGCCGGCATCGTGCTGCTGGAGCGGCTCGCCGCCGCACGCCGCGAGGTGCTGCACCTGCAGCTGCTGACCGCCGAAGAGCGCGATTTCCCGTTCACCGAGGGCCACCGCTTCCGCGATCCGGAGACCGGCGAAGAACTGCTGGGCGACGGCCGCGCCATCCGCGCGGATTACCTGGCCCGCTTCGACACGGCGCAGCGCGCATTGCAGGCACGCCTGCAGAGCAGTGGCATCGTGCATGCCACCGGTTATCTCGACCAGCCGCTGGATCAACCGCTGCGTGTGCTGCTCGGTGCCGGGGGCGGCGCATGAGCCTGCTGTATCCGCTCGGCCTGCTGGCACTGGCTGCGTGGCTGGTGCCGCTGCTGATCCACCTCGCGCGCCGCCATCAGTACGCGCCGCTCGACTTCGCCGCCCTGCGCTGGCTGCGGGCCCGGATCCGGCCGCGCCAGAAGATCCGTTTCGATGAGTGGCCGCTGCTGCTGGTGCGACTGCTGCTGCTCGCCGCACTGGCCCTGCTGCTGGCACGCCCGCTGTTGCACGGCGGTGCGGCCGACACCCACCCGGTGACGGTGGTCGCCCCGGGGCTGGACGGCACTGCCCTGCGCGGGCAGGACGCGAAGGGCGACTGGCGCTGGCTGGCCCCGGGTTTCCCGGCACTGGCCGATGCTGTCCCCGCATCCCCCTCACCACTGGCCAGCCTGCTGCGCGAACTGGACCAGACCCTGCCGGCCGGTGCGCCGCTGACCGTCTACATTCCCGACCCGATACCCGGGCTGGATGGCGAGCGTCCGCGCCTGTCGCGCGCCGTGACCTGGCGGCCGGTGCCCCTGGCGCCGGCCATCACACGCGCGGCAACGCTGCCGGCGGTGCAGGTCGGCGCCGGCAGCGCTGACGCCGAGCAGCGGGTGCTGGCAGCGATCCAGCGAGCATGGACGAACCAAGCGCTGTCGCCTGCACGCGCCGCGGACAGCGCCCCGGACGATGGCCAGCTCGGCGCGTGGCTTGCCGCTGGGCCGTTGCCCACCGCCTGGCAGGCGTGGGTGCAAGAGGGCGGCAGCGTGCTGGTCGCGCCCGGTGCCGCGGGGGCGGGCTGGACGCCGGCGCTGCGCGATGCACAGGGCGCCGTGGTCCTGGAACAACGGCAGGAAGGCAGCGGTCGTCTGCTGCGCTTCAGCGCCGCGCTGTCGCCGACGGAGCTGCCGGTGTTGCGCGATCCCGGCTTCCCCCGCCAGTTGCTGGCGGTCATCGCGGCACCGGCCGCACCCACCCTCGCCCCTGCGGCCACACAGGCACCGTTGCGGGGCGCGGCCGCACCGCTCCCCGCACCACGTGAGCTTGCGCCGTGGCTGCTGGCGCTGATCGTGCTGCTGTTCGCGCTCGAACGGCTGATGGCCACCTCGCCGCGCCGTGGAGCAGGCGCATGAACGCCAGCATCCAACGCGGCTGGCAGCGCGCGCGGCGGCGGCAGTGGTGGATCACCGTCGCACTCGCGGTACCGATCGCGCTGGCACTCAGTGCGGCTGCATGGCGGGTCGCGGGCTTCAATGCGTTCACCGTGATCCTGCTGCCGACGTTGCTGGTCGGCGTCGGGCTGGCCACCTGGCGCGCACGCCGTCTTGATCGCCAGTGGCTGGTTCGCCGCCTGGATGAACATCCGATCGCACAGGACAGTGCCGACCTGCTGTTCGCCGCACCGGAGGCATTGAACCCGCTGCAGCGGCGCCAGCGCGCGCATGTCGAGGCGGCACTGCAGTCGCGCCTGCCCGAGCTGCGGCCCCGCTGGCCGTGGCGCTGGGTACTGGCGTCGGCGATGCTGTCAGTGCTGGCCATGGCCTTGGCTTTCGGCTGGCCGCGCGGCCCGAGCGCAGCGCCGCTGCTCCCCGGCGCGAGCGCACCGCCGGCCACACCGGCGCAAGCGCCGCAGCTGCGTTCGACGCGGCTGGAAATCACCGCCCCGGCCTACACCGGGCAGGCGGTGCGCGTGCAGAACGCGCTGGATGGCAAGGTGGCGCAGGACAGCCGCCTGCACTGGTCGCTACGCTTCTCGGCGCAGCCGCACACCGCCGCCCTGCAGTTCCACGATGGCCAGCGCATCGCGCTGCAGCGCGAGGGCGACCTCTGGACCGCACGGTGGACCGCGACCCGGCCGGCGCTATACCGCGTGGTGACCGAGCCCGCGCTGCGCGACACCCGTCTGTACCGGCTCGATGTGGTGCCGGATCGCCCGCCGGTGGTGCGCGTGATCGCCCCGGACCGCAGCCTCGTGCTGGGCACGCCCGGCCAGCGCCAGTGGCCGCTGCAGTTCGAGGCCACCGACGACCATGGCGTGGTCGCCACCGCGCAGTTGAAAGTCACGTTGGCCCAGGGCAGCGGTGAGAACATCACCTTTCGCGAGCAGACCTTCACCCTGTCCGGCGTCGGGCCGGCGACGCAGCGGCGCTTCGCGCGCACGCTCGATCTCGGCGCGCTGGGTGCCACCGAAGGCAACGATGTGATCGCGCAGCTGACCGTGCGCGACACCCACGCGCCCACCGCGCAGAGCGCACAGAGCAGCAGCGTGATCCTGCGCCTGCCCAGCGCCGCCGAGATCCAGGGCACCGACATGGAGGGCATGGTCAAGAAGACCCTGCCGGCGTACTTCCGCAGCCAGCGCCAGATCATCATCGACGCCGAGGCGCTGATCAGACAGCGCCGCCAGCTGCCGGCCGAGGTGTTCGTCAAACGCGCCGATGCGATCGGCGTGGACCAGCGCATCCTGCGCCTGCGCTATGGCCAGTTCCTCGGTGAGGAAAGCGAGGGCGGGGCCAAGCCGCCACCGACCAGCGACACCCTGCCCACCAGCGACACGCCGGCGGCCCCGCATGACGAGGATCATGATCACCATGGCGAACCTGCGCAGGCCGGCCACGATGATCACGACCATGGCGCATCGACCGACGGCACCGCACCCGTGTTTGGCAGCGCCACCGATGTGCTCTCCGAGTATGGGCATACCCACGACCATGCCGAGGCCGCCACCCTGCTCGACCCCAAGACGCGCGCCACTCTGAAAGCGGCGCTCGACCAGATGTGGTCGTCGGAAGGCGAACTGCGCCAGGGCCAGCCCGAACGCGCCCTGCCCTACGCCTACAAGGCGCTGGGTTTCATCAAGGACGTGCAGCAGGCCGAGCGCATCTATCTCGCGCGGGTCGGTCCGGAGCTGCCGCCGATCGATGAAGCCCGGCGCATGACCGGCGATCGCACCGGGCTGGCCAGCAGGGCATTGCCGCTGCGTGCGCTGGACGCACCCGACCAGGCCATCGTGCAGGTCTGGCAGCAGCTGGCCGATCCCGGCAGCGCGCCCGATCTGGACGCGCTGACCGAGTGGCTGCGGCGCAATGAAGCGCGGCTGCCGGATCCATTGAGCCTGGCCGCCGCCATCGAGACACTGCGCATCACCCCGGACTGCGCCGACTGCCATCAGGCCCTGCGCGCGCAGCTGTGGCGTGCCCTGCTGCGGCCGCTGCCGCAGGTGCCGCGTCGCAACGCACCCGATGCCATGGGCCAGCGCTACCTGGATGCACTGGAGGCCACCCCTTGAGCGAACCGCGCTGGATCCTGATCGCGCTGCTGGCCGTGCTGCTGCTGGCCAGCGCACGCCTGTGCCGGCAGCAGTGGCGTGGGCCGGTGCGGGCGCGCAGGGTGTTCGCCGGCCTGCTGCTGGTGCAGGTCGCGGTCACCGCGCTGCTCTATCTGACCCTGGTGCCGCCGATGCAGCGCGCGGCCGGCGGTCAGCTCACCGTGCTGACCGCGGCGGCCGATCAGGTGCGCTGGTCGGCCGCGCCGGGCGAGACCGTGGTCGCGCTGCCGGAAGCGGCAACGGCAGCCGATGCCCTGCGTGCACCCGACCTGGCGACCGCGCTGCGCCAGCATCCGGGTACCACCTCGCTTCGGCTCATCGGCGATGGCCTGACGGCCCGCGATCGGGATGTGGCGCTGCCGCCTGGCGTGCGTCTCGCATCGCCCGGCGCACCGCAGGGCTGGATATCCCTGCAGCCGCCGCCGGTCACCGCGCCCGGTGCGGTGTTCACCGTCAGCGCGCGTGCGCAGGGCGTGCCGGACGCGCGCGCCGAGCTGGTGGATCCGGCTGGCCTGGTCGTCGACCGTGCCACGCCCGGTGCGGATGGCAGCGTGCATCTGGACGGTGTGGCACGCGTCCCCGGGCAGAGTGTGTTCCGCCTGCGCCTGCTGGATGCCGGCCAGCATGTGGTCGATACATTGGCCGTACCCGTGGACACCGTCGCCACAGCCACGCCGCGCCTGCTGATCCTGGCCGGTGCGCCAGGCCCGGAGCTCAAGTACCTGCGCCGCTGGGCCACCGATGCCGGGCTGCGCGTGCAGGCGCAGGCAAATGCGGGCGGTGGCGTGTCGCTTGGCGATGCGCCGGTCCCGCTCACCGTGGCCAGGTTGGCCGACACCGATGTCGTGGTGCTGGATGAGCGCAGCCTGGTCGCACTGTCGGCCACGCAGCGCAGCATGCTGCAGCAGGCGATCCGCAATGGGCTCGGCGTCCTGGTCCGTACCAGCGGTCCGCTTGGCGATGGCACCCGCCAGGTGCTGCGCGGCTGGGGACTGCCCGTCACCGGCGGCAACCAGGCCGCGCCCCTGGCACTGCCGGCCGATGCCGACGCCGCATTGCTGCAGGCACGTCGTGGCCCACAGCGGCCCGCATCGGACGCCACCGCCTACATCGAGGACGCCGACGCCGCCTCGCACCAGGCCGCGCTGCCGGTGTTGGAGCGGTTGGCGGTGCAGACCGTCGGCGCGACGCCGCTGCTGCACGATGACAAGGGCGCCTCGGTCGGCGGCTATCGCGCCCTCGGGCGCGGACGCGTCGCGCTGCTGCCGGTCACCGACAGTTACCGGCTGGTGCTGGCCGGCCGCGACGATCGCCATGCCGAGCTGTGGAGCAGCGTGCTGGCCAGCATCGCGCGCGCGCTTCCCGCCGCGGAGGCCCCACGCATCGACGCCATCACCCCTTGGGCCGGCGAGCGCATGGCCCTGTGTCAGCTGCAGGCGACCGCGCAGGTGCGTGCACCGGACGGCGTGCTCATTCCGCTGCGGATCGATCCGGCCAGTGGTGCGGAACGCTGCGCGGGCTATTGGCCAACGCAGGCCGGCTGGCATCAGCTTCAGCAGGGCGAGAACCGCCACACGTTCTACGTGTTCGATCCGGCCACTGCGCAACCGCTGCATCGGCAGCAGCTGCGCGAGGCGACCGCACAGCGTCTGGCTGGCGGCACCGCCGCCGCATCGGTGGGCGTGATCGAAACCCCGGGCGCACGCTGGCCGTGGCTGTTGGCCTTCGTGCTGGCGGCGGGGCTGCTCTGGTGGCTGGAGCGGCGGCGGCGGGTGGCGGCGGCTGTCTGACCGCTGCGCGCGATGTCGCATCTGGCCGCTCGTGATTGTCGCTTCCAACATCCAAGGTGTAGTTGATCGCGACTAATGCGGTCTTCAAGCGGTGATCACGACACATACGCTTGCCGTTCCCCCGGCCACCCCACAGTCTGCACGGTTTCCTGTTCCCCGGTGCGTGCCCGTGTCAGTTCCACTCTTGGTGATCATGGTCGCTGCGTTCGTACTGGGACCCGGTCGCTACCTGTCGATGCGTGCGTCCAGCCGCAACGCGCTGTTGCACCTTCGCGCCCAGCCAGACCATCGTTCGCTCGAGGCTGACGAACAGGCGGCACTGTCAGCGGTGCAGGCCTCGCTGGGGAAGTCCGCAGAAGGAGGCGTAAAACGGCTCTCCGGTGCCTACCGGCAGGGCCACCTCTGGTTCCGCGGCGGGATGGCGGCGCACGACCTGATCGAAGGCGTGGAGGTCGTGTTGCCGTTCGATGCGCGGGACCACCTTGGCGCACATAACGACATGGAGGTGGTGATCTGTGGCGAAAGCGTCATCGTCGTGCGGGTAAATGCCTTCCACCTGCCGGAGGGATACGCACGCGCCTTTAAAGAACAGGCTGACCTGGTCGGGGATGTGGGCACGGTGCCCACCGCTCTGCCTTTCCCTTCCCCCGCGCAGGTGCTCCTGGAGCGGGATGAGACTACCGAGGAAGTTGCGCTTCGCCGCAGCTGGGCGACGCTATGGCCGGGCCTCGCGGCAGGTATGTCGGCCTGCCTGGTCTGGTGGGTCGCCACGTTCGACATCGGCCGCATGAGCTGGCTGGGTCTGGCTGCCGGCGTGGTTCTGCTCGCCGTAGCGGTCGCCTTGATCCGGCGCCCCGCCGCGAAGGGTGTTACGCCCGGCCGGGTGCAGCGGGTCCGTGGCGTCTTCCACGTGCTGACACTGCCCAACCCCGGGAACGCCGCGGTTGCCGAGACCCATCTGCTGATCGGCAGTGATCGACGCCTGGACCTGCCCTTCGATTGGCGCAACTCGAAGAGGCTGGTGTCGGGCCAATGGCTTGAAGCAGAGATCTGCCTGGTCGACGGCAAGACCTTGTCGATTGGCCGCGACTGGTCGAGGGTCGATGAGCAACGGCGCTTTCCAGTCACGGGCTGGGGCCGCCATGCGGTTCTCTTCGGTGCCGCGATGCTGGCGATGGTCTGGGCGCTGCTGAGCGGGCATGGCCCACTGGACGACGTCCGGCGCGCTGCGTGGTTGTTTTCGGGCAGCGAATGGCGCGATGACGTCGTCCCCGCGACATTGGTGAACCGCGCCCCTGAACCGGGTGATCATCTCCACGTTCGCGCCCATGGCTATTGCGTGTTGACCGGCCACGAAGGCGATATGGAGGCAGTGCCGCACAGCGACTGCAGCCGGTTGCGCTGGGACGCCACGCCCATGGACGCCCCACAGATAACGCTCCCTCCTGCAATTGGCGCTTTGGAGGTCGGCCCGCGGCTTGACATCCACGCGGATCCGTACCGCTCGGCCCCGGAGCGTCAACATGCAAACGACCCCGTCGCACGGATGATGAGCTCCGCGCTGATGCCCCGTTGGCTGATGGTCGAAGGATTGTCCCCGTTGGTCGAGCTCGTCGATCGTGCATGCACCGAAGGGCTGCCGGACTGCGACGCCGTGTACAACGCGCTGCTGGACATGCCCTGGGCCTTTGCTCCCGCCGGGACCGGGAGCGATGCAACCCTGGCGTGGCCGGACCTGGTCCGCCTGACCGCGAGCGGCGCACGGGACACGCCCCTGCGGGTGGAAGAGCGCGAGCTGGAGCTGCTGCGCGGGCTGATTCAAGGCCGGGTGGACCAGTACGTGCAGGCACAGTTGAAGACGCTGGTGCCTGCGCTGCAGGAGGCGCGGCTTCCAGGCGTGGTGCTCGTGCGCGATACGTCGGCGGACGACGCGCTGCAGGTCCAGGAATCGGCACATGAACGCTGGGAACGGACGCGGATGGAACTATCCCGGCCACGTACCGTCGTGATATCCGGACAGATCATCGAGCGCGTTGACGACGGGCGAAACCTGTACCTGACCGTCGACCCTGCCGTGCCGTCCAACCTGGGCATCGCCGGGCTGATCCATACGGTGTGGTGGATCCTGGCCTTGCTGCTGGTCTGCTGGCACGGTCGGTGGTTGATACTCCGCACCTCGCCGGCGCTGGAGCGTTCCGCAGCGCTCGCCGAAGACATTGCCAGTCGCCGCCCGCCCGGCGGGTGGGAGCGGGAATGAACGGTGGTGAGAGGCCAGGCCCTGTTGGGCGCGTTCAACGCTACGGCAGCGGCGTCGGGCACCCGCCCTGCTGCGCACACACCTCCATCGCGCGACGCTGTTCTTCCTCGGTGAGTTCCGGCGGAGGGCGGGCGGCCGCGGACTGGATCTGCGCGGGCCCGCCCGTGAGCTTGTTCACGCCCTGCGCCGCCTTGGCCAGTCCCTTGTTGATGCCCATCATCAGATAGCCACCGCTCATGCTCACCTGCTCGGGCGACGGCGGCTCGCTCCAGGTGCGGCTGAAGCGATTGGGCTGCACCTGCACCGGATTCTTGAAGCGGTACAGATCCAGCGGCTCGTCGTCGGGCTTGAGCGCCCGCACCTCGCCCAGCGTGGTGACCTCCCCCTGCGCTGTCGCGGGCGGTGGTTCCACCGGCTCGGGTGCAGCAGCCTGCTGGGCCTGTGCGGCGGCACACAGCAGCAGGCCGGCAAGCAGCGCGGCGCCTTGATGTCCACGTAATGCCACAGCGACTCCATCCGTGTTTGGTTGCGGGCTGATCTCAAGGATACGGAGGCCGGCGTCAGGTTTCGTTGATGGCAGCTGTCCAGGCGACGCCGAACGCCGCCTCGCGACCATTGATGGACCGCCCTCCGCAATGGCGCGCTGATGAGCGCGCGCCTGCAGCGCCGCTACAACGACCTCATCATTGGTTGATTGGCGCAGGCGTTGTCCAGCCCGCGCATGACGTCCCAGGACCGCGTTCGGCCTCCCGGCAGGACCTGGGGTACGCCGATGACCGTGGGCGATGCACATTGCAACATATTGCATTGGCCGCAAGGAAAGCGCCGGCAATACTGCGCGGTGCACCCATGCGTGAAAACTGTATATGCCTGCACTCCTGACGTTCGCCAAGATTTTTCTCCTCCTGGTGTCGCTGCTGGGCGTGTTCATCTACGCCGCGCGACGTCGAAATGATCGCCATGCGTTCCATGTGTTGGGCAAGTCGCCGGTGATCCGTTCCCTGAACGAGGCGGAGTTCGCCGCGCTGGAGCCCTTTCGGTTGACTGGGCAGCTGGATGAGTCGCGCGAGGTCCGCCAACTCACCGGTCCGTACGTCCTTGAGGGTGATGGAGGTCAGACCCTGCACGAACGGCTGGGCGAGGTGGAGGTACTGCTGCCTTACGACGCACGCCGTTTCGTCGCGGAACACAACCCGGCCGAAGTGGTGCTTGGCCGCTCGCAGGCGATTGTTGTGCGCATGCACGGGTTCGACATCGTCGCGGGACGGGCGCGCGAGCAGGCCGTACACGCGCAACGGGTCGGCGATCAGCGCAATGCGCACCGTCACCTCCCTGCAGACGGATGTGCTGATGGTGCTACGGCCTCGCTCACCCACTCGACCGATGGCGCCAGTGCATACCTGCTTGGCCAGCGCGTGGAGACGCCCGAAGAACGAGCCCTGCGCCAGCGACCGTGGCTGGGGTGGTCGAGTGCAGGATGTTATCTCCTGGCCTGCCTGCTGTTCTGGCTGGGGACACTGCACAACCTTGGACTGGCCGGGCTCATGCTGGTGGCCGGCCTCATCAGCGCGGTTGTCGGTGTGTTGCTCACGCGCCCCCGCAAGCGGCCGTTGCCCACTGCGGGGACGGTCAACATGGCGCAGGGCATTCTTGAAGGTCCGCGCCGGCTGCCCAACGGGCACGTCGACACCGACTCTCCTGTGCTGGTGATCGGCGGGATCGACGTCTACACACCACGTCCGTGGTGCAGCCACCCCGCACTGCCGGTCGGGCAGCGCGTGCTCGCCCACTTCCGCGCCGAAGATCGACACCTGCTTTCCCTGTCATGCGGCGCTTTGCAGGCGCAGACATATCGATGGCCGCCCGTGAACTGGGGGCGCCACCTGTGCTGGACCGGCACAGCGATATTGGCCACGTTGTGGTCACTGCATGCTGGCAACGGTGTCCTGGACGACCTCGACCGCGCCAGCCTGGCCCGACATGTACCGGTCCTGCGTAGCGATGCCACGCCAGCCACGTTGCTGGCCGCGCCACCGCAGCCCGGTGATCGAGTGGACCTGCGGGGCATGGGCACGTGCGGCGCCGCACCGCTGCAGGTGGCCGGCCACACGCTGGCACAGTCCGATTGCAGGCAGACACTGTGGGGAGGCCCGGCAATCGTGGCACCCGCGATTGCGCTACCTGAGCCGCTAGCCCTGCTCGATCGCGATCAGGTGATGTCGGTACAGCTCACTCCAGAAACGCTGGACGCGCTGCTGTCGCCCCTCCCCAGCGCCTCGGCAGCGAGCAACCGCAACCAGGTCAACGGTGTGGCAACTCTGGTGGAGACACTTGATCTGGCCTGCCGCGAGGGCATTGCCGGTTGCGATGCGCTGCGCCGACGCGTGCTGGAGGCGCTGCTGGTGGCGCCCAAAGGATCGGTCGTGGACAGCGGCGAGGTTCTCCGCGCTCGCCTCGCCGATGAGATTCGGCAGGACCCGCAGATGCAGCAGGACGTGCTGTATCTGACCAAGCCGAGCATCAAGGCGTTGTACGAGATCCAGGTGGACCTGGTGCGCGCATTCACCCACAAGACGCTGGCCGACATCAGCACCGGAGTGCTGGCGCCGCCGGGTGGACTGGTGCTGATCGACACGCACGCGCCTATGGCTCGGCGTCCCGCGATACTGGACGCGCCGCTGGAAGATTGGCAGCAGACTCGCGACCAGGTTAGCTTGCCGCAACCGTTCACGATCAGCGGCTGGGTAACCGGATTCGAGCACGATGCCAGCGGGCTGCGCCTGCATATCGACACGGGGGCGAGCAGCTCGCCGTTCGTTATCGCCCTGGTCTGCAGCATCTGGCGGGTACTCGCACTGCTGCTCCTGATAGTGCAGTGTTTCCTGCTGTGGCGCTGTTGGCGCAAGGTACAGCTCCAGCAGGCGTCCGTGGCCGCTGCACTTGGCACGCCGGCAGCGCCACGGGTGGATGATTAAGGACAGGCGCAGGGCAGTGCGCTGAACGATTCACCCCACCTTCCAATCGTGTCTCAAACATTGAGACGCCGCTGTGTTCCCATAGCGTCCCTTGCAGACCGTTGTGACCATGGCCTACGAACTCGCCAAGCGCACTGAAGACGCCGAGCGCCGCCTCGCCACCACCGATGGGCTGCCCTCGCGCGATGGCGCGCTGCTGACCGCGCGCCTGCAGCGCCGCTACAACGACCGCATCACCGGCAGCTTCACGATTCCGGCCCGCGAGGGCCAGTACGCGCCGATCCCGGCCGATGTGCCCGACGCCCTGGTCCAGGCGCTGAAGGCGCGTGGCATCGAGCAGCTCTACAGCCACCAGGCGCAGGCCTGGGAGGCCAGCCAGCGCGGCGAGCACGTGGCCATCGTGACCCCGACCGCCAGCGGCAAGTCGCTGTGCTACACCCTGCCGGTGGTCAGCGCGGCGATGCAGGGCAACGCCAAGGCGCTGTACCTGTTCCCGACCAAGGCGCTGGCCCAGGACCAGGTCGCCGAGCTGCTGGAACTCAACCGCGCCGGCGATCTGGGCGTCAAAGCCTTCACCTTCGATGGGGATACGCCGGGCGATGCGCGCCAGGCGATCCGCCTGCACGGCGACATCGTGGTCTCCAACCCGGACATGCTGCACCAGGCGATCCTGCCGCATCACACCAAGTGGGCGCAGTTCTTCGAGAACCTGCGCTACGTGGTCATCGATGAAGTGCATACCTACCGCGGCGTGTTCGGCAGCCACGTCACCAACGTGCTGCGCCGGCTCAAGCGGATCTGCGCGTTCTACGGCGTGGAGCCGCAGTTCATCCTGTGCTCGGCGACCATCGGCAACCCGCAGGCGCATGCCGAGGCGCTGATCGAAGCGCCGGTAACGGCGATCACCGAGTCCGGCGCGCCCAGCGGGCCGAAGCATGTATTGCTGTGGAACCCGCCGGTGGTCAACGCCGATCTCGGCCTGCGCGCTTCGGCGCGTTCGCAGAGCAACCGCATCGCCCGCATCGCGATCAAATCCGGGCTGAAGACCCTGATCTTCGCGCAGAGCCGGCTGATGGTCGAAGTACTGACCAAGTACCTCAAGGACATCTTCGACCACGACCCGCGCAAGCCGGCGCGCATCCGCGCCTACCGCGGCGGCTACCTGCCCACCGAGCGCCGTGAGACCGAACGCGCCATGCGCGCGGGGCAGATCGACGGCATCGTGAGCACCTCGGCGCTGGAACTGGGCGTGGATATCGGCAGCCTCGACGTGGTCATCCTCAACGGCTACCCGGGCAGCGTCGCCGCGACCTGGCAGCGCTTCGGCCGTGCGGGTCGCCGCCAGCAGCCCGCGCTGGGCGTGATGGTGGCCAGCTCGCAGCCGCTGGACCAGTACGTGGTGCGGCATCCGGATTTCTTCGCCGAGGCCTCGCCCGAGCATGCGCGCACCGCGCCGGACCAGCCGCTGATCCTGTTCGACCACATCCGCTGCGCCGCCTTCGAGCTGCCGTTCCTGGCCGGCGATCCGTTCGGCCCGATCGACCCGCTGGTGTTCCTGGAAGCCCTGGCCGAAACCGAGGTGGTCCATCGCGAAGGCGACCGCTGGGAGTGGATCGCCGACAGCTATCCGGCCAACGCGGTCAGCCTGCGCTCGGTCGCCGATGGCAACTTCGTGGTGGTGGACCGCAGCGACGGCAAGCAGCAGATCATCGCCGAGGTGGATTATTCCGCCGCCGCGCTGACGCTGTACGAAGGCGCCATCCACATGGTGCAGTCCACGCCCTATCAGGTGGAGCGGCTTGACTGGGAAGGCCGCAAGGCCTATGTCACCCGCACCCATGTGGACTACTACACCGACAGCATCGACTTCACCAAGCTCAAGGTGCTGGACCGCTTCGATGGCTGCATCGCCGGGCGCGGCGATTCCCACCACGGCGAGGTGCACGTGGTGCGCCGCGTGGCCGGCTACAAGAAAATCCGCTACTACACCCACGAGAACATCGGCTACGGCCCGGTCAACCTGCCCGACCAGGAGCTGCACACCACGGCGGTATGGTGGCAGTTGCCGCAGGCGCTGCTGCTGACCGCGTTCGACAGCAGGCAGGAAGCGCTGGACGGTTTCCTCGGCGCCGCCTACGCGCTGCACATCGTCGCCACGGTGGCGGTGATGGCCGATGCGCGCGACCTGCAGAAGGCGGTCGGCAATGGTGATGGTGCGTGGTTCGCGGTGGCCGACCAGAGCGGGCGCGGGCAGCTGCGTGGCGCCGAGTTCGATGCCAGCGCGATCGAACTGCAGCAGCAGTTCGTGCCCACGGTCTATCTGTACGACAACTTCCCCGGCGGCGTGGGCCTGAGCGAGCCGCTGTGGGTGCGCCAGGCCGAGCTGCTGCTGCGCGCGCGCGAACTGGTGCAGGGCTGCGACTGCAAGGCCGGCTGCCCGGCCTGCGTCGGCCCGGTGCTGGCCGGCCAGGAAGACGATGCCACCACGCCGAAGGCGCTGGCGTTGAAGGTGCTGGACCTGTTCGATAGCGCCGCGCTGCCGTCCGCGGCCGAACGTGAGCGCCAGCATGCCGAGGTGGTCGCCCCGTGAGCCTGAGCCTGGACAAGCTGCGCCTGCTGCGCCGGCAGGCCGGCGATGCGACGGCGGCGCCTGCCGCTGACACGGGCGTGCCCGGCCACACGGGCAGCGCACCTCTTCCGGCCGCCGCCAACGACGCGCGTGCGCGCCCGCCTGCGCCCGCTTCCGTTTTCGGCTGGGTCGAGCAGGAAATCCGCCACAAACCGACCGGCGCCGCCGCAGGCGGGACCGCACCGGCGGTTCCCGCTGTCCCTGTCCCTGTCCCTGTCCCCGCGCCCGCACTGCGCAAGCCGGAGATTGGTGGCCTGCGCCGCCTGCTTGGCCTGCGCGATCGCGGCATCAGCACGGCCAACCCGCGCGGGCACGCCGCGGATCGCCACGTCCCGGGCGAGGAAATCGCACCGGGCCTGTTCCTGATTGAATCGTTCGTGGCGCAGGCGATCCCCACCGAACCGCTGTCGCTGGCCTTCGCCAAGCGCGAGGGCGAGCAGGTGCAGCCGCGGGACCTGTTGTTCTTCGATACCGAAACCACCGGCCTGGCCGGCGGCACCGGCACCCGCGCCTTCATGATCGGCGCGGCGGACTGGCACACCCATCCCGAGCGCGGCGACGGCCTGCGCATCCGCCAGCTGCTGATGACCACGATGGCCGCCGAGGCCGCGATGCTGCGCGAGTTCGCCGGCTGGCTGCAGCCGGGCACGGTGTTCTCCAGCTACAACGGGCGCTGCTACGACGCCCCGCTGCTCAAGACGCGCTATCGGCTGGCCCGGCAGCGCTGCCCGATCACGCCGCTGGATCATGTCGACCTGCTGTTCCCGACCCGCCGCCGCTATCGCGGTACCTGGGAGAACTGCCGGCTGGCCACGATCGAACGCCAGCTGCTGCAGATCGTGCGCGAGGACGATCTGCCCGGCTCGGAAGCCCCTGCGGCGTGGCTGAATTACCTCCGGGGCGGCAGCGCGGTGAACCTGCGCCGGGTGGCCGAGCACAACCACCAGGACGTGGTGACCCTGGCGCTGCTGATGCGGCGGCTGGTGGCCGAGGAGCAGCGCGATCGGGAGACGTTGGCGCTGCAGGCCATTGACGCGGTGTAAAGGCTGGTCCACGGACACTGCGGGTACTTACCGTGGGAGGACCACCACATGCGTCTGAACCTTCTGTTCGCCCTGGGCTGCGCCCTGCCGCTGGCCGCCTGCAGTCATCCCGGCAAGACGGCGGGAACACCCGCTGACAGCCCGACCTCGACCGCGCCGCCCGCGGTGGCCGGCAGTGGCGGCCAGTGCGATCCGGAAAGGCTCACCGGCCTGACCGGCCAGACCGCCACCGAAGCGGTGATCCAGAAAGCAGTGAAGGACAGCGGTGCCCGCAATGCCCGCGTGCTCAAGCCGGGCATGGCGATGACCATGGATTACCGCGAAGACCGGCTCAGCATCGAAGTCGACGCGCAGAACAGGATCGTGCGCGCCAACTGCGGTTGAGAGAGTGCCTGCGGATCAGTCGCGCAGACGCTGGGCCTTGCCGCTGGCCAGCGCCTGATCGATGGCCGTGCGTACTTCCCGCACGGCGCGGGCCGAGGCCACGCTCTGCTGCTGCGCCAGGCGTGCCTGCTCACGGCCCAGTTCGGCCTGCTCGCGTGCGACCAGGGTGATCTGACGGGCGTCCACTGCCTTGGCCGCGGCGGTACGCGCTTCGCGCGCGGCCCGGCTGGCACCGGCGGCAGCCGCCCGTGACTGGCGCGCGGCCTGGTTGGCCTCGGCGGCCGCATCCAGTCCCACTTGGCGCGTCGCGTGGTTGACCACCGCCGCGACATCCACTGCGGCGAGCGCGTCGGCGGTGACCTGCATCGAGACCTGGGCCAGCTGCTGGCCGATCGCCGCCTGGCGGTTGCCCAGCTCGGCCTGCGCGTTGCCCAGGGCCGCCACGTCGGACTGACTGCGGCTGAGCTGGCTGAGGACGGCGGGATCGCGGATGAGATAGCGCGCCTGGCCACGACGTACCCACAGCGCCGGTTCGTCGCCGCCCGCATCGCGGCGCGCCTGCTTGAGATCGGCCACCGAGGCATCGACGAAATTGTCTTCCCCGCCCATCAGCACGAAAGCCTCGGCGGGTTGCTGGCGGATGTTGAGCTTGCCATGGGTGACGAAGGACATCCCGTCATCCAGATCCTTCGGCGGCTCCGGCGCACGCGGTGCGGCGGGGGCCGCCGGCGGTTCCGGGGCCGGCATCGGCTCCGGCGCGGGCATCGGGTCCGGGGCGGCGACCGGGGCGGGTGCCGGGCGCGGCGCACGCGCAGGCAACGGCGCTGGCGGCGTGGGCACGTTCGGTGCCGTCGGGGCCGGGGGCGGCGGCGGTGCAGCCACCAGCCGCAGCGGCGCCACGCCCACCACCACGAACAGCGCGGTGATCGCCAGCGCGGCGACGCGCGGGAAACTGCGGGTCTGCTGCAGGGTCAGCAGGCGGCGCTTGAGGCTGCGCAGGTTCGGCGAGGCGCTGGCCACGCCCACGGCGGGACGCGGTGCGACACCCAGCTGCACCAGCAGGCGACCATAGTCGTGCCGGCAATGGTCATGCCCGGCCACCACCGCACCATCGCAGGCTTCTTCGCGGGCCAGGGCGTATTCGCGCGCGGCCAGATGGACCAGCGGATGGAAAAAGAACAGATGCTGCGACAGTGCAGGCAGCAGGCCCCACCACAGGTCGCGGCGCTGCAGATGGATCAGCTCATGGGTCAGCGCCATGTCCAGGTCATCGGCCGACATCGCCGGCAGTTCGCGCGCCGGCAGCAGCAGCACGGGCTGCCACGGGCCGATCAACTGCGGCGAGCGGATCTGTGCGGAGAGCTTCAGGCGCGGCGCGCGGCGCAGGCCATGCGCTTCGGCAGCGAGCTGCAGGGCCTGCTGCAGGCCGGCGTCGGTGCAGTCGGTGGCACTACGCACCAGCGCGCGGCTCGCGCGGTAGCCGCGCAGGCTGTGCACCAGCATCAGGAGCACGCCGGCGGCCCACAGGGCCAGCAGCAGCGACGGCCAGGACACCGCCATCGTCGCCGTCTCGGCCGCGCTTGCTGCATGGATGACCGGCGCGGCCTGCACGGCGGCATCGAACGCAGGCAGTGCCGTCACCGGGGCGGTCGGCGCAGTCAGTGCGGCGGGTGCAGGCAGCACCGCCAGTTCCAGCGGGCTGCTCCAGAACAGGCCCAGCACCGCCTGCGCGGCCACCAGCCACCACAGCCGGCAGCGGGTCGCGGAGGGCAGCTGCGGCAGCAGGCGGCATACGCCCCAGACCAGCGCCACCAGCACCGCACTCTGCACGCCGGTCCAGCCCAACCGCATCAGCAGTTCGCTCATCATCATGTCCATGGCTCAGCCCTCCCGCTTGCGTGACTGCAACTGTGCGACCAGCGCTTCCAGCTCGGCCAGCTCCTGATCGCTGACGTCCACCTTGTGCGACATGAACGCCACGAACGGCGAGACCGAGCCCTGCAGCGTCTTCTCCACGAAGCTGGCCACCGCGCCCTGCACCACGCTGTCCTGGCCGCTGGTGGTGGCATAGCGGTAGACACCGTCCACCTGCCTGCGGCTCAGGTACGACTTGGCGCGCAGGCGCTCCATCATGGTCAGCACGGTGGACCGTGCCAGCCCGCGCTGCTCGCCGAACCCGGCGGCGACTTCGCCCACGCTTGGACGGTCCTGTTCCGCGATGTACTGCAGCAGGGCCAGTTCCTGGTCCCCGATGGTCTTGCCGCGCATGGCGCACTCCCTATGACTACACGTGTCGTCACCGTGCCAGTGACTACAGGTGTCGTCAAGTGCCGGAGGGTGCGTGCCGACGAACGGTCAGATGCGGTCGGCCGCTGGCCTTGCGCCGCGGCTGCGTAATCGACCTGCAGAGGGGGATGGAAGGAAATAGGCGCCGAAGGGCGGAGGCCATGGCGGCATGTTCACGCCATCGGGCCGTGCTGCTGATGGGAGCCACCGAGGTGATCCTCGGTGGCCCCTGTCGACAGGAGGCCGTCTGTCAGCCGCGCGGCCCGCCCATGACCGGCAGGATCACGCCGCTGATGTAACTCGCGGTGATCGGCGAGGCGAGGAATACATATGCCGGCGACAGCTCTTCCGGCTGCGCCGGACGGCCCATGTCGCTGTCCTGGCCGAACTCGGCGACATCCGGCGCCTTCTTGTCGGCCGGATTGAGCGGGGTCCAGACCGGACCCGGGGCGACCGCATTGACCCGGATGCCGCGCGGCAGCAGCTGGCTGGCCAGCGCCTTGGTGAAGGCGTGGATCGCGCCCTTGGTGGCCGAGTAGTCCACCAGCGCCTTACTGCCGAACAGGCCGGTTTCCGAGCCGGTATTGATGATGCTGGCGCCTTCGCCCAGATGCGGCAGCACCGCGCGCGCCATCTGGATGTAACCGCCGATGTTGGTCTGCAGGGTTTCCTGCAGATGGTCGTCCTCGAGGTCTTCCAGGCGGTCGCAGTGCAGCTGGAAGGCGGCGTTGTTGACCAGGATATCGACCCCGCCGAACGCCTTGACCACCTGCTTCACCGCCTTGTTGCAGAAGGCCGGATCGCGTACATCGCCGGCGATCACCACGCAGCGGCCGCCTTCCTTCTCGACGTGCTCGCGGGTGATCTTCGCGTCCTTCTTTTCATCCAGGTGCAGCACCGCCACATCGGCCCCTTCGCGGGCGAACAGCACGGCCACCGCGCGGCCGATGCCAGAGTCGGCGCCGGTGATGATCGCGCGCTTGCCCTTGAGCTTGCCGCTGCCCTGGTAGTCGGGCGCGAGGAAACGCGGGGCCAGCTGCATCTCGTGTTCGTTGCCCGGTTTGGCCAGCTGCTCGGCCAGCATTTTTTCCGGCTGGCGGCGCGTGCCGGCCTGGGTCGCCTTCTTGCTCTTGGTCGCGGCGGCCTTCTTCGCCGCACGCGCGTCCTTGGCCTTCTCCTGGTCCTGCAGACGGCGCTGGCGCGCCGCCACGCGCGCAGCGCGCGGATCGGTGGCGGCAGCCTTGCGGGTCGCGGTTTTCACGACCGGCGCACGGGTACGCGGTTCGGAGGCGTCGGCGGCTGGGGCCGCCTTGCGGGACGTGGGGGTCTTGGTGGTCTTACGGGGTTTGGCCGTGGCCATGTTCGACTCCTGTTGCCGGATCAGATGCGTGGATCTCACGCGGGCGCATGTCGCCGCGGCGGTGCCGCGCTGGAGATGCGCAGCCCCACTATGGTCAACCCGGCGGCCAGGGACGGTGAATGGAGCGTGCCCACACCGTGTAGAGGATTCATGCGCCGCATACGGGCACCGATGCACCCTGAGCGCAATTCCCATGGAGTGCGTCGCATGCTTCGTTACCTGTCCGCGGCTGTGGCCGTCCTTGCTCTTTCCGCCTGCAGCAGCACCCCTGTCGCGCAGGTCCAGCCGATCGACGGCGTGATTTCCGGCCAGTGCCACGTGGACAAGGTCCGCGGCGCCGTGGGCCTGGCGGCATCGCAAGCCACGGTCGAGCGTGCCCGCGTGGACAGCGACAGCTTGCAGGTCATCGTCGTGAACAGCGAGCGTGCCGCAAGTGGCGCGACTGCCAGTGGCGCGGCCAATCCCACCCCGGGTGCGGAGCAGGGCGGCGAACGGCTGACCATCGAAACCGGTCGTACCAACAACATCACCGCACTCTACTGCGGCTGACCGCTGCGCTCATCCCGCGCGGGCGCGCCGGACGGTGCGCCGCGCGGCTTTGAGTACTTTCAGCGTGGCCAGTTCCCACTGGCGCTCGCCACGCAGCCCGGCAAGCGCCTTCAATGAGCCGGCCCGCCAGCCATCGAATACGCAGGGATCGATGTAAGCCTTGCGGCACACCGACGGTGTATTGCCCAGCAGGTTGGCCACCTCGCATACCACCTGCTTCTGCAATGCCGCCAGCGCGCGCTCACTGGAGGGTTCGGGCAGCTCGGTCGCGGCCAGCTGACGGATCGCCTCCAGCGTGCCGCCCCAGGTGCGGAAGTCCTTGGCGCTGAAATCCTCGCCCATCGCATCGTGGAGATAGTCATTGACCATGCCCGAATCCACCGGTTGCACCGCGCCCTCGTCGTCGCGGTACTGGAACAGCGCCTGCCCGGGCAGCTGCTGGCAGCTGCGGATGAGCTTGACCAGTTCGCGGTCGTCCACGTCCACCTCATGCGCCTGCCCGGACTTGCCCCGGAAGCGCATCTGCGCCCGGCCGCCCTTGACCAGCGCGAGGTGGCGATTACGCAGCGTGGTCAGCCCGTAAGAGCGGTTGTCACGTGCATAGACTTCATTGCCGACGCGCACCAGCGTCTGTGCCAGCAACGCCACCACGATCGCCAGCACTTTGTCGCGCGGGAAGCCGGGCAGCTTCAGGTCGCGGCGCAGGCGCCGACGCAGCGTGGGCAGGGCGGTACCAAAGGCAATGATGCGGTCGAACTTGCCGTCCCCACGCACCCGCGCCCAGTCAGCGTGATAGCGATACTGCTTGCGCCCGCGCGCGTCGCGGCCGGTCGCCTGCAGGTGGCCGTTGGGCAGCGCGCAGATCCACACATCGGTGTACGCCGGCGGGATCGCCAGCGCGCGGATCCGGGCCAGCGTGGCGGCGTCGCGCACCGCCGCACCATCGGCGTCGCGGTAGGCGAAGCCCTTGCCGGCCTTGCGGCGGGCGATGCCGGGCAGTTCATCGCTGACATAGCGCAGGCCGGCCTGGCGGGCGGCGGCGGCTTCGGGGGTGGTGGTGCGGCTCGGGCTCATGGACGCGGCACGGATCAGGGAAGCGCAGTGTTACCGCTGCCGGTGCGGCGCCGCGTCAATAACGCAACACAAACACCTCACGCCGCGCTTGGCGATATCCTCCAGCGTTTACTGGCCCGCTTTCTGGAGTACCGATGTCGTCCCTGTCGTTCCGCCGCGTGCGGCGTTCTTTCGGGCTGATCGCCCTGTTCCCCGCCCTGCTGGTCCTCGGTGCGTGCAGCGCCCCGCCGATGGACGAGCAGGAGGCCGTCGCCACCCATGCGCAGAAGGCCGCCGAAGCCGCCGCCGCGCCGACCGACGAAGCCGGCAAGGCGACCGAAGCGCCGCCGGTCGGCAGCTGCGATGCCACCCAGGTGCAGAGCCTGGTCGGCCAGCCCTATACCGACGCGCTCGGCAGCCAGGCCCAGCAGGATGCCGGCGCCACCAGCGTGCGCGTGCTCAAGCCGAACGACATGACCACGATGGAGTTCATCGGCGAGCGCCTCAACGTCGAAGTGGATGCCAAGAACGTGGTGGCCGGCGTCCGCTGCGGCTGAACAGGCGACGGAGAAAACCCCTGAAACACAGGGGTTTGGTTGCGCCTGCAACCGTGTATTGCGGCGTTGCAGCAACTATGCTCTAGTCGAGTCATCCGGTGCCTCCAGATGCGCTCAACGGATTGAGCGGGGACGAGTGTCGCCGCTCACCCGACATTGAGGCAGAGATGGCCCCCCGCAACCGCCAAGGGCTTTACGACCCGCAAGATGAGCGAGATGCCTGTGGTTTCGGCATGGTCGCCCAGCTCGACGACCAGCCGTCCCGACTGCTGGTCGACACCGCTATCGCCGCACTCTCGCGCATGACCCACCGTGGCGGCGTCGCTGCCGACGGTGTCACCGGTGACGGCTGTGGCCTGTTGCTGCGCCGCCCCGACGTGTTCCTCAAGGCACTCGCCGCTGAAGCGGGACTCACGCTGGGTGCGCGCTTCGCCGCCGGCGTGGTGTTCCTGCCGCACGACGCCGCTGCCGCACAGGCCTGCCGCGACACGCTGGAACATCAGCTGCGCGAGGCAGGTTGCCAGCCGGTCGGCTGGCGCGTGGTCCCCACCGATCCCAGCGTCTGCGGCCAGCTCGCGCGCGACACCCTGCCGCACATCGAGCAGGTGTTCGTCGATGCCGGTGCCGCGCAGGACGAGGCCGCCTTCACCCTGGCCCTGTTCCTGGCCCGCCGCCGCAGCGAACAGCAGCTGCGCGAGCACGCCGATTACTACGTCACCACGCTCAGCCCGAATGCGATCAGCTACAAGGGCATGGTGCTGCCGGACAAGCTGAGCCGCTTCTACATGGACCTGCAGCGCAACGACCTGGCCTCCAGCGCGATCGTGTTCCATCAGCGCTTCTCGACCAACACGCTGCCGCGCTGGCCGCTGGCGCATCCGTTCCGGATGCTCGCGCACAACGGCGAGATCAACACCATCGAGGGCAACCGCCGGTGGGCGCAGGCGCGCAGCAAGGTGTGGAAGACCCCGCGCTTCGACATCGGCGAATTCAATCCGGTCATCTCCATGCACGGCTCGGACTCGCAGAGCCTGGACAACATGCTCGAGCTGATGGTCAGCGCCGGCATGGAGCTGATCCAGGCGCTGCGCATCCTGGTGCCGCCGGCGACCCAGTCGCTGGAGTTCAAGGATCCGGACCTGGCCGCGTTCTACGAGTTCTACGGCCTCAACAGCGAGCCCTGGGACGGCCCGGCCGGCATCGTCGCCTGCGACGGGCGCTATGCCGCCTGCACGCTGGACCGCAACGGCCTGCGCCCGGCGCGCTGGATGCTCACCTCCGACCGCCACTTCCTGGTCGCCTCCGAAGCCGGCGTGTGGGAAGTGCCGGCCGAGCGCGTGGTGCGCAAGGGCAAGCTCGGCCCGGGCGAGATGATGGCGATCGACCTCAAGCGCGGCGACCTGCTCGACTCGGACGCCATCGACCGCATCAACCGCGGTCGCGCGCCGTACAAGCAGTGGCTGCAGCAGGGCGTAACCTACCTGCAGACCGAGCTGATCGACCCGTCGCTGGTCGAGGAACCGTTCGACGAGCGCACCCTGCGCAGCTATCACAAGCTGTTCCAGCTCAGCACCGAGGAAGTGGAGCAGATCCTGCGTCCGCTGGCCGAGACCGAGCAGGAAGCGACCGGCTCGATGGGCGATGACACGCCCATGGCCGTGCTGAGCCAGCACAGCCGTCCTGTCTACGATTACTTCCGCCAGGCGTTCGCGCAGGTCACCAACCCGCCGATCGATCCGCTGCGCGAAGACTGCGTCATGTCGCTGTCCACCCAGCTCGGCAAGGAGACCAACATCTTCCATGCCGGCGCGGAGACGGTGAACCACGTCATCCTCAACTCGCCCGTACTCAGCCAGCGCAAGCTGCGCCAGCTGATCAAGATGCAGCAGTACGCCGACAGGAACCGGTTGATCGATCTGTCCTACAGCCTGGACGAAGGCCTGAAGGCCGGCATCGAGCGCATCTGCGCCGAAGCCGAAGCCGCCGCGCGCGAAGGCATCGTCATGCTGCTGCTGAGCGACCGTTACCCGGTGGCCGACCGCCCGATGGTGCATGCCCTGCTGGCCACCAGCGCGGTGCATCACCATCTTTCCAATGCGGGGCTGCGCTGCGACGTCAACCTGATCCTGGAAACCGGCACCGCGCGTGATCCGCACCACATGGCCTGCCTGCTCGGCTTCGGCGCCACCGCGGTGTATCCGTACCTGGCCTACCAGACCCTGTTCGACCTGGGCCGGCGCGGCATCCTGCAGCTGAGCAAGGGCGGCGAGCAGTCGCAGATCGGCCGCCGCTACCGCAAGGGCATCTACAAGGGCCTGTCCAAGATCATCTCCAAGATGGGCATCTGTACCGTGGCCAGCTACCGCGGCGCGCAGCTGTTCGAGATCGTCGGCCTGGATGACGAGGTGGTCGACCTGTGCTTCCCGGACACTGCCTCGCGCGTGGCCGGGGTCGGCTTCGAGCGGTTGGACCATGAAGCGCGCGAACTGACCGTGCGCGCCTGGAACGACCTGCTGCGCCCGGATGTCGGCGGCGTGCTCAAGTACGTGCACGGCGGCGAATACCACATGTACAACCCGGACGTGGTCATGACCCTGCAGCGTGCCGCGCGCAGTGGCGAGGCCGCCGATTGGCAGCGCTACTGCGAAGCGGTGCACGGCCGCCCGGTGTCGGCGCTGCGCGACCTGCTGCAGCTCAAGGCCGCGCCCACGCCGACCCCGCTGGACGAAGTCGCCCCGGCCGAAGACCTGTTCCGCCGCTTCGACACCGCCGCCATCAGTCTCGGTGCGCTGTCGCCGGAAGCGCACGAAGCGCTGGCGATCGCGATGAACCGGCTCGGCGGCCGCAGCAATTCCGGCGAAGGCGGCGAAGACCCGGTGCGCTACGGCACCGAGAAGCGCAGCAAGATCAAGCAGGTGGCCTCGGGCCGCTTCGGCGTCACCGCCGAGTACCTGGTCAACGCCGAAGTGCTGCAGATCAAGGTCGCCCAGGGCGCCAAGCCCGGCGAAGGCGGCCAGCTGCCCGGGCACAAGGTCAACGAGCTGATCGCGCGGCTGCGCTACGCCAAGCCGGGCATCGGCCTGATCTCGCCGCCGCCGCACCACGACATCTACTCGATCGAAGACCTGGCCCAGCTGATCTACGACCTCAAGCAGGTCAATCCGACCGCGCTGGTCTCGGTGAAGCTGGTCAGCCATGCCGGGGTCGGCACCATCGCCGCCGGCGTGGTGAAGGCCGGCGCCGATCTGATCACCGTGTCCGGCCATGACGGCGGCACCGGTGCCAGCCCGGTCAGCTCGATCCGCTATGCGGGCGTGCCGTGGGAGCTGGGCGTGGCCGAATCGCACCAGGCACTGGTCGCCAACGACCTGCGCGGGCGCACCCTGCTGCAGACCGATGGTGGCCTGAAGACCGGCCTGGACGTGATCAAGGCCGCGCTGCTCGGTGCGGACAGCTTCGGTTTCGGCACCGCGCCGATGATCGTGCTGGGCTGCAAATACCTGCGCATCTGCCACCTCAACAACTGCGCCACCGGCGTGGCCACCCAGGATGAGCGCCTGCGCGCGCAGTACTTCACCGGCCTGCCGGAGCGCGTGGAGAACTTCTTCCGCCTGCTGGCCGAGGAAGTCCGTGGCTGGCTGTCCTACCTGGGCGTGCGCTCGCTGGAGGAGATCGTCGGCCGTACCGACCTGCTGCAGCAGCTGGAGGTCTCCCCGCGTCCGGGCGTCAAGGTGGATCTGTCGCGCCTGCTGCACCCGGCCGACTACGCGGGCAGCCACTGCGCCGCGCAGCGTCTGTACGAATCGCCGGACAGCCTGGCGACGCAGATGGACGGTCTGCTCGCGCCTGCGATCGCCGGCAAGCTGGGTGGCGAGCACCGCTTCCTGATCCACAACACCGACCGCTCGATCGGTACCCGCCTGTCCGGCGAGATCGCGCGCACGCACGGCAACCAGGGCATGGCCGATGCACCACTGACCCTGCGCTTCCGTGGCACGGCCGGGCAGAGCTTCGGCGCGTTCAACGTCGGTGGCCTGCAGCTGGAGGTCGAAGGCGAAGCCAACGATTACGTCGGCAAGGGCATGGCCGGCGGCCGGCTGGTGGTGCGCCCGCCGCGTGGCGCACGTTTCGAGGCGCGCAACACCGCGATCATCGGCAACACCTGCCTGTACGGCGCCACCGGTGGCGAACTGTTCGCCGCGGGCCGTGCCGGCGAGCGCTTCGGCGTGCGCAACTCGGGCGCGCTGGCGGTGATCGAAGGGGCCGGTGACCATTGCTGCGAGTACATGACCGACGGCATCGTGCTGGTGCTGGGCAAGGTCGGGCTGAACTTCGGCGCCGGCTTCACCGGTGGGCTGGCCTACGTGCTGGATATCGATCGTGACTTCGTGGACCGTTACAACCACGAACTGATCGACATCCACCGCATCTCGGCCGAGGGCTTCGAGAACCATCGCCAGCACCTGCATACGCTGATCAGCCGCCACCGCGAACTGACCGGCAGCATCTGGGCGCAGCAGATCCTCGATGAGTTCCGCGATTACGTCGGCAAGTTCTGGCTGGTCAAACCCAAGGCCGCCAGCATCGAATCGCTGACCGACTCGCTGCGCCGCGCTGCGTGATCCATCCCGGTAGTGCCGGCCGCTGGCCGGCACCCTCAACCTGTAGTGCCGGCCGCTGGCCGGCAGATCACCATCCCAGGGCCCGCCCATGAGCCGCAAGCAAGCTTTCCAGTTCCTCGATCTGCCCCGGACGATGCCGCAGCGCATCCCGGTCGAACTGCGCACCTCCGGCGACTGGGGCGAGCTGTACGGCAAGTTCGGCAAGGAAGACGCGCAGTTCCAGGCGGGGCGCTGCCTGGATTGCGGCAACCCGTACTGCAGCTGGAAGTGCCCGGTGCACAACGCGATCCCGCAGTGGCTGCAGCTGGTGCAGGAAAACCGCATCCACGAAGCGGCCACGCTGTGCCATTCGACCAACCCGCTGCCGGAAGTGTGCGGCCGCGTGTGTCCGCAGGATCGGCTGTGCGAAGGCAGCTGCACGCTGGAGGAGTTCGGCGCGGTCACCATCGGCGCGGTCGAGAAGTACATCGTCGATACCGCGCTGGCCACCGGCTGGCGTCCGGACATGAGCGCGGTGGAAGCCACCGGCAAGCGCGTGGCGGTGATCGGCGCCGGTCCGGCCGGGCTCGCCTGCGCCGACAAGCTGGCGCATGCCGGCATCCAGGCCGTGGTGTATGACCGCTACGAACAGATCGGCGGGCTGCTGCAGTTCGGTATTCCCAGTTTCAAGCTGGACAAATCGGTGATCAGCCGCCGCCGCAACGTGCTCGAAGGCATGGGCGTGCAGTTCCGCCTCGGGGTGGAGATCGGCCGCGATGTGAGCATCGAGGACCTGCTGGCCGAGTACGACGCGGTGTTCGTGGGTACCGGTGCCTACCGCTATACCGACGGTGGCCTGCTCGGCCAGGACCTCAAGGGCGTGCTGCCGGCGCTGCCGTTCCTGGTGCAGAACAGCCGCATCGTCAGTGGCAGCGATGCCCATGGCCGGCCGATCGCCGGCTGGGAAGACCAGATCGCCCTGCCCGACCTCGAAGGCAAGCGCGTGGTGGTACTGGGCGGTGGCGATACCGGCATGGACTGCGTGCGCAGCGCGATCCGGCTCGGCGCGGCCAAGGTGACCTGCGCCTACCGCCGCGACGAGGCCAACATGCCCGGGTCGGCGCGCGAAGTGGCCAATGCCCGCGAGGAAGGCGTGCGCTTCCTGTTCAATCGCCAGCCGCTGTCGATCGAGGCCGGTGCGGATGACGAAGTGATCGGGGTGATGGTGGTCGAAACGCAGCTGGACGCACCGGATGCACAGGGCCGCCGCAATGCGGTGCCGATCGCCGGCAGCGAATCGCTGCTGGAAGCGGACGTGGTGATCATCGCCTTCGGCTTCTCGCCGACTGCGCCGGCCTGGCTGACCGGACAGGGCGTGGAGGCCGGCAACAATGGCCGCATCGTGGCCGGTGGCAGCGGCCGCCTGCCGTTCCAGACCGCCCATCCGCGGCTGTTCGCCGGGGGCGATGCGGTGCGTGGCGCGGACCTGGTGGTGACGGCCGTGGCCGAGGGCCGCGATGCGGCCGGCAGCATCGTGCAGCTGCTTTCGGCGTAACGGCGCGCCCTACCGAAGCGCGCCTCTCACGCGGCGCGCGGTACCGCGGGTACCGGCGTGTGACGCACGCCGGCCCGCTCGATCTCCAGCGCCATCAGCAGCTCGATGTTGTCGAGCTGGTCGCGGATGCGGCGGTTGCTGACCACATCGTCATGGCCACGGCCCATGTGCGCATCCAGCATGCGCGCCAGCCCGGCCAGCAGGACCTCGGCATCGGCCTGGGGTGCCTGACGCAGCACGGCGGCCAGTGCGCCGATGCGACTGCCCTGATCCGCGACAGCGGGCTGGGACGAGGTATCAACGGAAGAAAGTGAGGGGGTCATGGCAGGGGTTTCCTGATTGACGGACGACCTCCACTGTCGGATATGGCCTGCCCCGAGACCATGCAACAACTACGAAAATGCGTGAAAGCGTGTGAGCTGCATCACGTTTGGCGGCTTGCATCGGTGCAACCTGAACGGCTTACACTGGCGACGTCTCCCTCTGGACTGCCTCCCCATGCGCATCGGCCTGGCCGCGAACCGCCTGCACCACCACGACAAGCACGCCGCGCTGTTCCGCTGGCTGCGCGCCAGCGATACCGGACTGCGCGAACTGGGCGTGGAGCTGCACGCGGTCGGGCGCACCTTCGATGCGATCCAGCGGCTGGGCTTCCTGCAGGACTTCGCCCCGCTGCGGCGTTACCCGAACGGCCGCGAGGGCGGCCTGATGAAGCTGGTCGCCGAGGTGGTCGGCATGGGCACGCCCGAGCGCACCCTGGATGGCGCCATCTATCTGATGGACCCGGTCGATCCCTCATCGGTGTTCCCGGAGGCGACCGCGCTCAAGCGCCAGTGCGTGATCCACGGCAAACCCTTCATCTCCACGGTCGCCACCGCGCGCGACTGGGTCGAGGTGGAACGCCTGCACGCCGGCCTGGCCCCGGACCCGGGCGCCGACGACCTGCACGCCTTCGCGCAGCACACGCTGGCGCTGATCGCGCATGACGCGATGAAGCCGGCGATGCTGGCCTTCGCCGATGAGCACTTCGAGGTGCTGTCGCGCTTCCGCAGCCGGGTCGGCACCGGCACCACCGGCCAGCGCCTCAACGAACTGGCCTGGAGCCGCGGCTGGCCGCGGGGCGAGGAATGGGTGATGCGCTACCAGAGCGGCCCGATGGGCGGCGATGCGCAGATCGCCGACCGCGTACTGGAAGGCCATTGCCAGCGGGCGATCTTCTTCGAGGATCCGCACGTGGCGCGCCAGCACGAGGCCGACATCCAGCTGCTCGAGCGCGCGGTCACCACCGTGACCGATCAGGCGGTGTGCATCACCGCACCGCGGGTGGCGGCCCGCTGGGCGCAGGCAGCGGCGTTGCGGATGGGGAACTGACGGAAACATCGCATCGGTAGTGCCGGCCGCTGGCCGGCAATCGCGCGAGAGTGGATTTCATGGGGAGCCGGCCAGCGGCCGGCACTACCCGGTGTCGGGCGTGGCAGCAGCCGGCGTTACCCCGCCGGGGTCAGCATCTGCCGCAGCATCGCCTTCAGCCGTCGCCCTTCGAGCTGGAAGTAATCCCGCTCGGCGTGCCACGCCGGGAAACGCTTCTCCACCTCGGCCCAGAAGGCCGGCGAGTGGTTGGCCTGGATCAGGTGGCAGAGCTCGTGCACCAGCACGTACTCGAACGCCGACGGCCGCCCCAGCACCAGGGCCAGATCCAGTGCCATGCTGCCGTCCGGGGCCAGCGAGCCCCATTGCGAGGACATCACCTTGAGCCGCAGCCGCGCCGGTGCGCGCGGCAGGCCCGGCAGGTAGCGCGGCAGCCACTGGCCGACATCGGCACGGGTCTGTGCTTCGTAGAACTCGCGCAGGGTGCGGCGCAGCGTGGCGTCGGTGCCCCGGCTGGGCCAGTGCAGGCAGGCGCCGTCGGCGTCGATCTCCATATGCGCATAGCGGCCGGTTTCCCAGCGCAGCGGCAGCAGCTCACCGCGCAGCGGCAGCACGCCCGCCTCGCCGATCACCAGCGGCGGCGGCAGGTTGGTCGCCTGATAGCTGCGCAGCTGCTCGGACAACCAGCCACGGTGCTGCTCCAGGAAGCGCTCGCCCATCACCAGGCTGGCGCGCGGCGGCAGGGTCAGGCGCACGCCGCGCTCATCGACGCTGAGCTTGATCCGGCGCGCGCGCGGATCGCGTACGCGCAGTACATCGATCTCGGCATCCTCCAGGCGCAGTCGTACCGTATCGCGCTGCAGCGTGCTGACAGCCGGCGAAATCAGGCGGCGGAGGAATCCGGACATGGGTACAGCATAGCGCCGGCCGTGACCGGCGCATGACTGGGGACTGATCGGATCCGGTCAGTCCGCCTTGCTGAGCTTGAAGGCCTCTTCCAGCAGCAGGAACAGGCGACGCACTTCGCCGCTCTGCAGGGCGAAACGGGCGTCCAGTTCGGCGCGGCGGCCATCATCGTCGGCATGCTCGAGCTGGTCCAGCGCGCCATCCAGGAACTTCAGCTTGCGCACGATCAGGTCATCGCCGAGCACGAAGGACAGGTTGTCCTCGAACACCAGCGCCAGCTTGGTCACCTGCTTGCCGGCATCCAGGTGCTTGTCGATCTCGTCGCAGCGCAGTTCCTGGTGCTGGCACTTGACCACCGCACCGCCCTCGGCCGGGTCCTTCATCTCGCACTCTTCGCCCAGGCTCAGCCCGGTCGGCAGGGGTTCCCCGGCGATCCAGCCGGTGAGGATCGAGCGCGGCGCCACTTCGGCATTCAACGGCATCGCCGGGAAGCTGCCGAGCAGGCCACGGATGTCGGACATCATGTTCTCGCCCTTCTTGCTGCTCGAGCAGTCCACCGCAACGTAGCCGTGGGTCAGGTCGATCAGCGCGTCGGTACGCGAGCTCTTCACGAAGGCACGCGGCATCAGTTCGTGCAGCAGGTCGTCCTTCATGCGCTTGCGCTCGCGGCCGCCGGGCTTGCGGCCTTCCTTCTCTTCGATTTCCTCGAGCTTGCGCGCCAGCAGGTCGTTGACCACCGCGCCCGGCAGGATCTTGTCCTCACCGCCGACGGTCAGCCACAGCGCATCGCCGACGCGGTGCGAGAACACGGCCTTTTCTTCACGGCCGAACGGCGAGATGAAGCCACGGGAATTCATTTCAAGCGGACCGACCGGCTTGAGCAGCACCTGCGGCAGCAGGGTGTCTACGTCGGAGAAATCGGTGGCGGTCGGGAAGCGGAACAGCGTCAGGTTGCGAAAGAACATGGACGTCCAGAGTAAGAGCGTGAAAGGGAGGGCGGGCGCGCCGGCGTGGCTCAGGCCGGGCCGGGGGCGTCGCCGGGGTCGTGGGCAGTGCCGGGCCAGCCCGGCGGGTCGGGCAGCGGGGCCGCCGCGGCGCGCCCCAGTGCCATGAAATCGAACAGCGCCGGATCGGCCAGCTGCGAGGGATGGATGTTGCCCAGCGCGCGTGCGATCTGGTCGATGCGGCCGGGCTGGTCGCGCTCCCACTGCTGCAGCATCTGCTCCACCTGGCGGCGCTGCAGGGTGTCCTGGCTGCCGCACAGCGTGCAGGTAATGATCGGAAACGCGCGTGCCTGGGCGTAGGCGCTGATGTCCGCTTCGCTCACGTAGGCCAGCGGGCGGATCACGATGTGCTGGCCGTCGTCGCTGCGCAGCTTGGGCGGCATCGCCGAGAGCTTGGCGTGGTGGAACAGATTGAGGAAGAACGTGGCCACGCTGTCATCGCGGTGGTGGCCCAGCGCGATCTTGGTGAAGCCGTGTTCGGCCGCATGCCGGTACAGCGCGCCACGGCGCAGACGCGAGCACAGCGAACACATCGTGCGGCCTTCCGGGATCACCCGGCTGACCACCGAATAGGTGTCCTGCTCGATGATCTGGAACGGCACACCGATCGAGGCCAGGTAGGTCGGCAGCACGTGCTCGGGAAAGCCGGGCTGCTTCTGGTCCAGGTTCACGGCCACCAGCTCGAACGGCACCGGCGCTTTTTTCTGCAGCTGCAGGAGGATGTCGAGCAGGGTGTAGCTGTCCTTGCCACCGGACAGGCACACCATCACTTTGTCGCCGGCCTCGATCATGCCGAAGTCGGCGATCGCCTGGCCCACCTGGCGCCGCAGCTGCCGCGCCAGCCGGTCCTGCACGCCGCCGCGCGCGCGCGGATCGCGGGCGCGCGGAACGGGATCGGGCAGGCGGATGACAGCAGCGCTCATCCCTTCATTCTACCGGCTGGGGCGCCCCCTCACAGGTGCCGGGAAGTGACTGCGTTCACTCCCGGCGGTCATCCGGGATGTGTATGCTCGGAGCCTGTGGAAACCATGACCCCCAGCGATATCAGTGCCCGACTTGCCACGCTCCGGCAGGAGCACCGTGCGCTCGATGACCAGATCCTGCGCATGGCCGCCAACGGCGACGACGAGCTCGAAGCCAAGCGCCTGAAACGGCGCAAGCTGCAGTTGAAGGACTGCATCGCCAAGCTGGAAGACATGCTGATTCCGGACGAGCCGGCGTAGCCGGGATGCCCGCATCGCGGTGGTAACGACCGTTGGTTGTCACACGATGACCTGGGTGCCTTCCGTCCCGCCGTCATGAAGCCCTGAAAGGCCGCTCCGGACAATGGTCAGCGCCGGCAGGTGGCTGCACGACGCGTCATCCGGAATCCGGACGCTTGTGCCGCGCTGGCGCGTAGGTACCGACCAACGGTCGGTACCTACGAATTGCTGGCGAACGCAATACGATCCCGATACGTCCGGATTCGTCCGGATGCGCCGGATCGACGACGGGCCGTCGTCAATCCTGGGCTACCGGCTCCTCTGCCTTCGCCGCTTCCGGGCTGACGCGCTCGATGGTGTGGCGCAGTTCGCGGCCGAGGATGAATTTCGCATCCTTGGCCCAGGCGTCCAGGCGCGCGTCGAACAGCAGCTTGCTGTTCTCATCCGGCCACACCAGGCGCAGCTCGCGCAGCTTCTGGATGAAGCCGCGGAACAGCGTGCGGTCGAAGAACTCCGGCGCGGCCGGCGCGTAGAGCAGGCTCAGGCGCTGCGCGGCCTGCTGGCAGAGGCTTTCCAGCTCGGCCGCACCCAGCGTACCCGGGCCATTCTTCACCAGCACCGAGATCGCGATGTAATAGCGCTCGAACGCCTGCTGCAGCGAATGGCCGATCGCGCGCAGGCGGAAGACTTCGTCGGTCTGCCCGGTGTTGCGCGCCAGGATGCCACCGTCGTCATCGTTGATGTTCTGCAGCAGGCCTTCGCGCACGAACACGTTGATGGTCTGCTCGATGCGCTGGGCGAACTCGTCTTCGGTCCACGGCAGGAACAGCTCGGCCTGCAGGAACGGGTACACGGTGCGGCCCAGCTGGACCAGCCCGGTGCGGCTCATGCGGCGGTTGTTCTGGAAGCAGCAGGCCACCCACGACGAGGCCGTGAACAGGTGGATGACGTTGTTGCGGAAGTAGCTCAGCAGCACCGCGGTGTCGCCGCTGACGCTGAGCACATCGCCCA
>Ga0182007_10000115_pt1 | contig 54892 bp, 76 predicted proteins | sample Sormic07211113_1_FD_123023 | JGI IMG/M metagenome (GOLD analysis project Ga0182007, IMG submission 123023) | Rhizosphere microbial communities from Sorghum bicolor, Mead, Nebraska, USA - 072115-113_1 MetaG | ecosystem: Host-associated > Plants > Roots > Rhizosphere | place: USA: Nebraska...
GCTCCGCCGGCCGGGTATTTTCCCGCGACCAACTGCTCGACAAGCTCTACTCCGACCACCGCGTGGTCACCGACCGTACAGTGGACAGTCATATCCGCAACCTACGGCGCAAGCTGGAGCAGGCGTGCCCAGGGGAAACACCCATCGAGTCATTGTACGGCGTGGGCTATCGGTTTCAGCTGTCCAACGCCTGAGGGCTTGAAGGGCCAAGGCTGATTCGAAGAGAAAGCCCAACCGACTGCCACGCTGGCCGACGACAAAAAGGCATGAATCGGTTGGAAGTTTTCAGAGCAATTGCCAGAGCTGAAGGTGGCAACTCGACTGAGCAGAACACAGCCCTTGAGCCGAATACCACTGAAATCACCAGGCAGTTTCGCGCAGGCACAAAAAAGCCGATCTATCTGATCGGCTCAATTGTCTGATTTTACTCAGGAATAATGGTCGGGACGGAGTGATTCGAACACTCGACCCCTAGCACCCCATGCACGCAGTACCTCTGTAAGACCTTGTTAAGTAGCTGTTTTTATTGGCGCTCGCTGCAACCGACTGCCCACAAGAGCTTACAAGTGCGTGAGAGTGTCACGCAAAAGTCACGCCCCCTCCCCGGCGTCCTGCCGACGAATACCACTCCCAAATCTGTAGAGCCTCTATTACTGTATGCGCATACAGCATTTGAGCTTACCCATCATGAATATCGACGAAGACACCTCTGCGTGGCTTGGCTGCCCTACGCCCCTGGAAATGTACCAGCACCAGTGCGCCCTGCTTGAGGACGAACTGATCCAGACCGAGGCGATGCTCCGAAAGGCGCGGGCCAATGTTGCAGGACTGGTCCAGATGAATGACCTGCTCGCCACCGGTAAGGCTTCGGCGGAGGCCGCGCTGAGCAGGGCCCTTGACCAAATTGCGGCGATGAGCAATGAGCCATCTGACAAAGGAAGCTTTCGCCCCATCGATCTCATTACCAGCCAGCGAGACCACCTGCTCAGGGAAAATCAACGATTGCTGGGCGAGATTCGTCAAGCTCAATCCTCCAGCGCAAGCTAGGCTGAAATGACGGCGGGGGGGGAAGATCATGTGTGGAAGGCTTTCACAGTATCGAGGAATCCACGATTTTGTTGCGGCTCTGAGCATGCCCAATGCCCTGGCTAACTCCGTGGGAGATCAGCCAATTGAGCGCTACAACGTTGCACCGACAACCGCAGTTGCGCTGCTGCACATGCAGGGGGACATGCTCCATGCGGATCCCGTTCGCTGGGGTTGGCGACCGCACTGGGCGAAAGATCGTGCGGCACCAATCAATGCACGCGTGGAGAAAGTCGCCCACGGCCCGTTCTTCCGAGCGATCTGGCCGCACCGGGCGATCACGCCAATTGATAACTGGTTTGAATGGGTGGATGAAGGCGGGGCAAAGAAGCAGCCCTACCTGATCCGCCGGCGGGATGGTGCACCTATATTCTGTGCCGCAATCGGTCAGCTACCGGATGCTGATGAAGGACCAGGTGAACATGACGGCTTCGTCATCATTACCGCCGACAGCGCCGGCGGCATGGTGGATATCCACGACCGGCGGCCCGTGGTGCTGACACCGGACCTGGCCCGGGAATGGTTGGACCCGGCCACGCCCAAGGAACGCGCCGAGCAGATGGTGCTGCACCAGGGAGAACCGGCCGAAGTCTTCGAATGGTTCAAGGTCGATACAGCGGTAGGCAATGTGAGGAACAAAGGGCCAGAGTTGATCCAACCAGCCCCATAACGGGCATTCACTTATCTCGCTGCACCCTGCAGTTGATGTATGCGTCTGTCCCTGGCTTCGCCCCATAGGACTGGCATGCCTGATCATCTGCTGCGGCCTTATCCGCTTTTGCAGCCGACAGATTTTTTAGGCTTTGCTGCCGAATCTCATAGCCCTTCGTTCCAGGCAGGCAGTCATCCCAGGCAACGAGGCCAGTTGCACAATCCAGTGGATGGTTCGCACAGCCACCAATAGCCAACAATACTGCAGCGCCCAATATTCTCTTCATAAGTATGGCCCTCCCCGGCCGCCGCCGAGTGTGCCACCATTCCAGCGGCAAACGAAGTTCAGCGAATAATTGCCCGGACATACGCCTGGCATGCCCGCAGGGCGATCACGGCGTTATCCCCGTCGTCGGTGATGGCGATAATTCTTTGAGCATGCGCTGGGTCAAGTTGGGCTCGACGGGCTGCATGAACCACGCCGACGGCGCCGGGGCTGGTAGGCACGTTGCAGTCACTGGCCGAATCCGTGGCGTCGAGAAGGACTGACAGCCGTACATCAGCAGTGGCAAGGCGATCGCGCAGAGCAGCTTGCTTGCGTTGTTCATTGGAAAGCTCCAGGGAGTGTTGTTGGTCTGCGGCGGCCGCTCTCTGTTCTTCGGCCAGGCGCTTGTCCTGCTCAGTTCTGGTCTGGGCGGCGGCGGCACTGCTGATCGCCGCCAGGTCGTCCTTGTGCAGGCCGGCCTGCTCGGAAAGCTTCTCGCCCATCCGCCAGTCCTGCACCTGCCAGGTGACGCCGGCGGCGGTCGCCATCAGCACCAGGATCAGCATCACCAAACCGGCCAGCTTCTGTACCGGCGTCATGCCAGCACCTTTTTCGCCCGCTCCCACAACTGCAAGCGATCTTCCAGGCCGTTGAGACCACCATTAATGCGGCGGGTGATCTTCGTGAACTCCCCCTGATCCGCCAGCGTGTTCAGCCCCTTGGTGGACCAGAACCAGGCCGCAGACATCGCCGCGTGCTGGGGCAGCTCGAGCAGCTCGGACCTGTTGATCAGGTCCAGGCCCAGGGCTTCCCCGCATGCGGCATAGTTGGCTCTCCCGGTGATCTGGATCAGTCCGCGCCCACGATACTTCGAGCCGTCACCCTTGACGGTGTTTCCCAGATCGGCACGGCCTTCGTACGTGAGTTGCTGCGCAGTGGGCCCCCAAATCTCGCGCACGTAGCGTAGTTGGCCGGATTCGTGCCCAACCTGGGCGATGAATGCAGCGGTGCGCGCGGTGCCCACGATGCCATAGCGGTTCATGGCCGTGTTCAGGGCGGGAACAAAAACGCCGGCTTGGCGGCCGGCGTTCGGGAGGATCTGCAGCAACTGCTGCTCGGTAATGGGCATACTTTTCTCCAGGCAATAAAAAACCCGCTCAAGGCGGGCGGCGGTGAACGGGAACAGTTACGCAGGCACCACGGGCCACTCAATGGCATCCGGGAACTGCGGCTGCTCGAAAACGCGGTTCAGAGCAACACGGTACTTTTTCCAGGACCTGAGTGCCGCGAGGTCTGCTTCCGTCGCTTCGTCGACATCCACGGCGTCCTGAAGTGGCGCGATCGCATAGTCAGCGACGGCCCGCAGCCGGATGATCTCGGCCTGAGCCCATTCCAGCGGGTCAACTGCAGGCGCTGTCAGCTCCGGCACCTCCCTTACGGGCAAGGAGTCCACGGCTACGTGCAAAGTGATGCTGTGCGACAAGTCAGCGGGCTCACCATCCTTGGCCACGCTGACAGCCAGCACGCCCTCGTTGTAGCTGATAGCTACCGAGCAAGCTGCGTCCACCTGGTTCAGCACATAGCCCCAGCCCTCTGGCGGTGGAATCATGCCGAGCGTTCCGTGCACCAGATACTGCCCAGGGCCCGGGTGATCGGTGGTGATGGTGCTCACGCCCAGGGACGTGACATCGATGACGGCCCCGTCGGCACCGAGAATGTTTACTGCTGCGCGAGTGGTCATTTATATAGCCTTCAGTGTGCCGTCAGCGGCGCGAGTGGTGTTCCCGGTGTGGTACAGCTCAATCCAGGGCGTTGTGGCACCGTCGTAAATCGACTGAAACTTAATGGTGCCCGAGCTACCAGAAAGGCCATAAGGCCAAGCAATTGTCAGCCTGTTAGAGCCATCAGAGTGCCGAAAAATCTGCTTGTACCAGTAGCCCGTGCCACCGGACGGCATGTTCGGAGAACCCGGCGGGTAGAGGTTTGGATCAAGACCATGCGCAGAGTTCGTCAACCAGCTTTGAACCACGCTTGAGCGCGTCCTGCCGACTGAGTAAGAGTTCGCCACATTCCCGTCTTCATATCCGATCGCGGCGACCGCTGCGCTACCCAGCCCCAAACCCGCGCGAGCCGCAGCCTGCGTCGTGCCACCGGTTCCGCCCATGGCCACAGGGACAACGTTTTGCGTGGAGACCGTACCGAGGCCGGCAAGGGTTGCGCCCCATTGGTTGACGATCTGCCGGAGCTGATCGGCTGAGTCCTTCACGTAACCCTGCATCGGAGCCAGGGCATATGTCCCAGCGGATACTGATGCTCCCAGGTAGTTTGGCGAAATCGTCAGCACCGTGTCGCTGGCGATGTTCGTCACCTCATACCACCGCCCATCAGGTCCAGTCCATGCATCACCTACGCGCCCGTTGGCACTGAACGACGTGCCGGTTCCGGTGACGGTGCTGGAATTCAACGCGACTGCAACTGTCCCGGCTCTATACCAAGGCATACTTTTCTCCAAGCAATAAGAAGCCGCCCGATGCGGCATTTTGATATTTCATTACCCGACTAACTATTAAGTCACTGGCTTGGCGAACACAACAGGGACAAACATTGAATTGACGTTCGACACTCCGACCGTAAACATAACGATCCGATTAGCTGAATAGTCCCAAGAGCAATACAATTTAGCTGAGCGTGTAGATGCCGCACTTACATCCATACCGATGTTATTTATCATCATGTAATCGCCCATATCCAAAGGCGATACTGCCGTGAAGTTAATTCGAGTTGTGCCTTGGCCTGTCTGGCTAGAGCCGATATATGACCAGGCGGAAATTGTTCGGGTGAACTGGGCACAAGGTGTTCCACTATCGAACAGCAGTTTCGCGCCTCCATCCCAGATGCGGAATCCATACCGAGCCGTTGGCGCAGCCTGGAAAGCAGCTGCAAAGTACTTGCCGGTGCCGCCACCAACAAACGAAAAACCGGTCCAATTCCCTGCGCTCCCATTTATCCTCGCGTAACTCAAAGTGAACGAGCTACTCGGACGAATGAAAACTAAAGGCGGTTCTTGAGATGTGATAGGTGTCGGGAAATTTATCGGACCGCTGTAATCACCTCGATGAAGAACTACAAGCCTGGCGAACTCCGAATCCAGAACAACGGTATTGCTGTAATTTGTAAACTTAATTCCATATGACATCACCTATACCTCATGACCAGCAATCGCTGTGTCGCAAGTGCCGGAGCTGGTGTTGCGCTTCCTGCAATATTGCGGTTTACAAACCAAACCCTAACTAGCCCAGAAAGAACCTCGGGTTCCTGCTGGATTGCATATAGGTCCTGGGCACTTGGGTCGGCTGGGTAAGCCGACACGGGGATACACACAGCATTACACGTAGCAGGGTCGCAACCAGGAACTGCAATATCACTAAACGACGTGCCGGCAGGGTGCGTAACTAGTGACGAGTGAATCACCCTTACGGTGAAAGAGCTTTCATCCAGTTCCAAGAGGCCAGTCGGCCCCCATACTCTCGCTCCGTAACTCATGCCGAAAGATCCCCCCACTGGTATCGCTTCACGCCGTTCTCATCGAACACCTTGCCGCCGGCGTTGTTGATTACCTGACGTGCCTGGCCGCCGAGCGAGCTGTTGATTTCAAACGTCCCGTCGAAGAACAACTTCCAGCCGGCAATTCCTGCCTGGTAATTGTTCGACTGGATGTAGTTGCCGATCTTGGCGTTAGTGATCGTGCCGTCCTGGATCATGGCGGAGCTCATGAATACCTGGCCGCCGTGGACCACAAACGGCGTGGTGAAAGCCCCGCCATTGATTGTGTTCACCACGGCAAATCGATCAGCACTCACTAGGAACTGGCTTTGCAACAAACCATCGGCGTTCTGCTCGATACCCAAGCCAATCCCGGCGGCTACATACTGGCCGTTCTGGTTTACCTGCATCTTCACCGCCCACATGGTGGACAGCTTGCCGTCGGTATCTGCCTGGGCCCTGGCCGTGATCTGGATTGCGGCCTTGTTCTTCACCTCGCTGATTGCGCTGGCCAGTTCTCCCTCGTCGGTACCGTCCCGAACGCCGCCGACAACAGCTTCAAGCGTGGTGGACTGAGAAGCGATGGCCTTGTTGGTGTCGACCAGCGACTGGCTGACGGTTTGCACGGCCGCTGAGTTGTCATCGACTTCGCCTTTCAGTTGGTCAATACGCTCGGCGGTTGCCAGCTTGTCGGTGGACACCACCTGTTCCAGCGTGGTGAGGCTGGCCTTGTTCTCGCCCACAGCCGCATCAAGCGCAGTAGTGCGCTCTACCATTGCCAGGTTGTCAGAGGCCTGCACCTTGACCTGCTGGGCGAACTTCGCGGCCGCGTCCCAGTTTTGCAAGGCGTCCGATAGGTCGCCCTCTCCGTCATCCTCCCGCCAGCTCGCTTGGAGCGATTGCAGGGCCGAGGCCTGAGCCGTGACCTTGCCGTCCACGGTTTCGATTGAAGCCTTGTTCTGCTGGATCTGGAGCGCCATCGCCTGAGTTGTTTCAGCAATGGTGCCCATGTTGAACCAGAACTCGGCGGCAGGCGGCGGGGTATCCACTGGAACTGCCTTCAGCGCTTGGTAGAGATACTGCCCCTGACGAACGATCTGACCTGCGGTGTAGGCCTTGGCCGGATCGTAAGCCAGAGCATCCGTGACCTGGTCGATCAGATCTTCCAACTCCTGCTTAGCTTGCTCCAGTCGCTCATTGACCGAGCCGGGACCGCTGCCGGAGATCAGCTCAATCTCGTCCAGCAATTCCTTCGCCAACTCTGTTTCACCAATCTGGCCGGCGATAAGGTCGAGGATCGGGCCGGCCTGCGAGCTGGCCTGGCCCATAACGCCGTTCACCAACGGATAGAACGGCCCGATATTCCCCGTCCGGTCCACCAGGCGCGCCCAGAAGAACAAGGTTGCGCCCGCGAGAAGCGACTGCATCCGGTAATCGGCCTGCGGGTAAGCCAGGTCGGCCAGCTTGGTAGCGGCCCCCAGATCGTTTGCAGGGCCATACCACAGCTCGGTGCGCTGGGTATCCTCGGCGCCTGGTGGGAAGCCCAACTTGATGCTGATGCCGAACAGTTCGCTGGTGGTGGTCAGGAACGACACTGCCGGCGGCAGGCCGACCTTCCCTTTTAGATTGGTCAGGTTCGAGCTTTTCCAAATCGACGAGATCTCAAAGGCGCTCACCGAGCGGACCCGGGCCAAGTAGGCGCCCGAGTAGATGCCAGTGACGTCCACGCTGGTAGAGCCGGTGCGTTGCACCTTGATCCAGTTGCCGCTGTCCTTGCGCCACTCCACGTCATAGGCGACCGCACCGTTCACCGCGGGCCACGAGATGTTCATGGTGCTGATGGCAATGCCCTGATTCACGGCGTAGCTGGATGTCAGCGTGACGCTGGCCGGCGCCGGAACCACGGTGATCGGGATAACGCTGATCGGCCGCTCTTCCAGCCGAGCGCCGGTGTCGATGTGCGCGAACTTGCTCGGGTCGTACTGCACGGCCGAGATTTCGAACACGCCAGGCTCTGGCCGGGAAACGCTGGTCACCCGATACAGCGGGATGGCCAGGTCGTCAGCGTCGAGCGCCCACACCAGTTCTCTCTCAGGTGCCACGGAGTACGCCGTGGTGACCGTGACCTGGCGGCCGCTGACCAGTTGCACGGTGCGCCCCTCGCACTTGCCGTCGGGCAGGTTGAGGATCAGCCGGTCACCGGGTTTGGCCTGGGTGTCACGGTCGAGCGTGATGACCTTACCATTCACCGACGAGATACGTCCGCCCACAGGGCGGCCAGCGAGCAGTTCGTCAGCGATCGGGATTACGTAGCCAGGCAGAGGGATGCGCCCGTCTAGGCCGACACGGAAAGTCACAGCCCGGTCTTTGGAGTTGGTGAGCAAGGCCCACTTGCCGCGGCGCTGCGCCTCCGACTCACGCGTGCAGCCGATGGCGCTGATCTCCAGCGGGTTATCGCCGTAGCGCCGCTGCAACTTCTGATCGGTCACCGCCGTGACGTCGGTGTCGTAGTTGTTCAGCGGGTTGTCGTAGCTGATCAGGGCTCGCGTGTAGCGCGTACGCTCCGACGCACTGGAGTAAGTGAACTTGCCGTCGATGACGTTCGCCCGGGTGTAGGCGAAGTCGAAGTCGGTGGCGCGCGGCATATCCGAGAGGGTGAAGACTTGGCCCTGGGCCCAGTAAGTCATGCCCCGGTAAATCGCCGAAATGTCGCGCAACAGCGACCAGGCATCGGCCTTGCTCTGAAGGTTCAGGTTGCAGATGAAGCGCGGCTCCATGCCACCCTTCCCGTCCGGTACCAGTTGGTCGCAGTATTGGGAAACCCGATACAACTCCCAAATATCGACCATCCACGGCTTAATGCGCCGACCAAGGCCTAACCGATCGCTTGTGGTGATGCCGTAGGTGTGCCAGACGGGATTATCCGTCCACGCCTCCTTGAACGTACCATCCCAAATTCCGGTGTAGCTGCGGGAGCGCGGATCGTAGTTGCTTGGCACCTGCCACTTTCGACCATCACATTCAACGGTGACAGCCGGGATATTGCGGAACTGCTCGGCCGAGAACTCGATGTAGAGTAGGGCCGTATTCGGGTAACGAATCTTTGCGTCAATCACCTCGGTAAACCCGGCGATCTGCATGGTGTCGGAGATTTTGTTGTTGTTTTGGTTGATCGTCATGCGGGTGATGCGCATCAGCCAACCAGTTGTCGCTCTGGGCAAGTCAATGCGACGTGTGCGCTCGTAGGTGCTGGTGGTCTTGCCGTCGACAGCCTCGCTCAGAACTTGCTGGTAGGCGCCGCCGTCGGTAGCCAATTCAACCTTGTACTCGATGCGGTAGCCATTAATGTTGCCGCCAGAGTCAACGGATTGAAGGGCTGGCCACGCAAACCGCACACGAACAGCAGAAAGCTGAGTGTTGGTTATGGCGCGCACCCAGGGTGTTCCGCTGCGCAATTCTGTGCTGATCGTCGTTTCGTTTTCGACTGAAGGAATTCCGCCAATCGAGGTTTGATCCACGGCTCCGGTACGCCACTCCCACTTCACGTTCGGGAAGTTCATATTGCCCTGAGGATCTTGCAGTGGGGTGTTGTCGAGACAAATATCGCGAGCAGTCGGTGTGCCTTCAAACTCACCCTCGCCCACGGCGATCAGCATCTTGGCAATTGCGACAGAGCGCAGGCTGTCCGGCGCCTCGGTCGGCGTCTTTGGCTTGTCTTCCCCGCCCTTGGCGCCGTGTATATCAAACTTGTGTGCTGTGCCCATGCTTTTCTCCAGGCAATAAAAAACCGCCTCTTGGGCGGTGCGGTGCTACATCCTATTTCTAGGCTTTATCTTCGGAATAAATGGCGGCACTGATGATTGCGCCACCCCATCGCCGCCTACCAGCGCAAAGCGGTACGGGATTGCCGGAGGCGGTGGTATTTCTCGCCGATCCAAATGCGTAAGACGGTTGGTTTTCCGGAGCCGCACTCATCTTCAGGCCGCCAGCTTGAGGACTGAGCATCTGAATAGCGCCACCAATAGCCATTGAGCCGCCACCCATTCCTACCGCAAGCGCCGTAGCTGCCGACCAGCCAAGTGGGTTCCACCACGCCAACGCAACGATTACCACCCCAATAATGGTTTGTAGCAAGCCCGCACGTTTCGAGCCTGTAATGACGGGGACGATCCTGATTTCTCCTTTGCCCTGAAAGCAGAGTTCATCCTCGCCGATGTTTTTCTTCCCTCGGAAAACAGCGAACTCCATACCCCTCGACTTGGCGTTAGACAGGAACCTTTCAAAGCCTGGGATTTGCACACAAAGCGCCTTTATCGCTTCTGCCGGGGTACGAATAGAAAGCCTGTACTGCTTTCCGAACTGCCGCAGCATTCCCCCGAGCCGGATCGTTTCCATCGGCGAGTAGTAGATAGCAAGTGCAGCCATAGCTTTTCTCCAGATAATAAAAAACCACCCGGAGGTGGCTTATTTGTTTTCCTTGCCTATTTGGCGCAGGACCTCACTACATCGACGATTCTCTCAAGCGGAGACTGCCAGGTTCTGTAGAAGTGATAGCGGACGCTTGATCCTCCTTTTTTCGGGGTCACATCGACCAAGTGCAGTGGGGCCTGAGCATCCGGCGCCAAGATCGTATAGCGGTCACCAGATGTTTGCAGAATCCCGCCGATTCCAGCGCCCAGCACGGTAGTCCCCTGCCAGCCGTCGCGTATGCATTCCGCGACAACTTTCGCTGGTTTACTTGATTGCAGCGATAAGAGCGGGGGGTTGCTACGGGTGTCACCTACACTTGCGCAACCTGCCATCGATACCAGCGCCAATGCCCCTACGAACAATTTCATGCTGTTCCCTCATTGAGATATGGCGAGACTTTATCACCAAGCAGAGAGCAACACGAAAGCCCGCAATGCGGGCTATATCAATCGAAAACTTTTAACACTGCAATGCCTCCTCCAAGAAGAGACATTACGCTGTTATCAGCCCATACCAAATCAAACCACACCCCGCCGGACCTAGCCGCGACTTGCCGGACCAGAACCTGCCAGCGGCTTCTGCCACCGCAATGCCGACTGATTCCAATCGGCATTACGCTGTTGTCAGCCCTCACCTCGACATGCCCGACCTAACCAGGCCTCGCCCAACCTTGTCTCGCCACGCCACATGATGCGTTCGCACCGCAATGCCCTCTCATAGAAAGGACATTACGCTGCTATTGACCAAGAGCCTTTCGGGTCATGCCCTGAAGCGCGGAAAACTTTGCAACAGCATCAAGGTTTTCCCGTCGCTGATCATCGGTAAGCTCCGTTACCCTCAGATTCCTCAGCTTTTCTCCGCTCCCGCGAAACGCCTTCCTGACATTTCGACCCAACTCACTTACCGCAACCCCTGTCTGCTCATGAGGCGGCACCCAGCGGTAACCACGGCCGCGCACTGACTGAAGACAGACCTGATGATGCTTGAGCAAGTCCGATTTAAATGCCTCCACGTTCGCCAGCCATTCGAACTGACGCTCACGAAATTTCTCAACGGTCAGCGACTTCGAATCGGTCATGGAAGGCATTCCGAAACGAGCTTCCAGCCACTCATGCCCGACCAGATCGCCGTATTTGAATTCCTTGAGAAGGTCGTCCACGGCCTGCTTGTAGCTTGGGTGCTTTGTCAGTTCAGACATATTCCACCTCGAAACGACCGAAGCGCGGCCGATACTCGCAAACACCAATCAGCAGGCCTGAGTCGGTGATGGCCTTTTTTGCCTCCTCGATATTAAGCACGTCAGCGTTGATTGCGACTTCCAACTCGACGCCCCATTCAAGAAAGATTGGCCGGTAACGCATGATCTTCGCCTGCCAAACCTTAACCCCGCGACAATCAACGAATCGCTGATCCTCCCAAAGAAAATCGGGAGTTGTCGGCCCAGTGAACTCCAGCTTTGCTTTGTCAGTCATTACGACCGCTCCGCGCTTCCATTGCGTGCCCAGCTTCTGAAGCTTCGCTCCAGCCAGGAACGTCGCATCGAAGTTAGCGCCGGGCACAAAGAATCCGAGCTTTTCATCGTGGTAAGCCCCGGCGATAAATTCAGAGCGAGCGATGGCAAGATGATCGTCGTCCGTCTTCTTGCGCTTTCCGGTCAATTCCTTATGAGCCTTTGTTGCGGGATTCAAAGGGTTGGCCAGCTTGTCGCTGTGCATCATCAGCGGAGACGTGCCGGTAATTTTTAGCGTGACAAGTTCCATGCTCATGCTGCACTCCTCGGGGCAGCCTGGGAAAGAAAGCGGCAGCGCAGATTTTCGGTCGCCAGCGCTACAAACTCGAACATTTCCGCCGTGGAGACGTACATATCCCTGTCCACAAGCATTGACTGCATGAACTGCTGTCGAGTCAGAACGAACGCGCCCATTGGCACGGGCGTGACCTGCCGATTGCCGTGATGGTCGGCGCTGACGAGATATCGCTCACACTCTCCAAGTTTGTCGGGGATATCGAAGGACTTGCCCTGCCCCTTCGGAATGAATTCACCCTCAAGAACTGCGTAGGCCGCGATGAAGTTGCACGCCGACTCGAACTGGCTTGCAGGGATTAGCTCAATGCGCGGTACGTTGAAGCGTGTGTGCACTGCTGAATAAATACGTGCGGAAGCACTACGCTGAATGGAGGCTGGAAGATGTGCCACCTTGTGGCGCGCCAAGCCTTTCAGGGCATTCGTCTCGGTCATGTCGACCAGATCATCCATCAGCCCCTTCATTTTATTGCTGGAATCTTGGTAGCTGCCCTGCTTGCGAATCGCCGGGAGGACTTCACCGGTGACCCACTTCTTAAAGCGTTTGGCTTCAGCCTTACGGCTGCGCAGGATTGCCGAGTAAAGGCCTGACTCGTTGATGACCAGCATTTCTTGGTCGCCGCCAGGGGTACGCACAATCTGCGTACCCTTTTCGTCTTCGTCCAAGTTTCGAGTCATGTCACCGGCAATACGGTATTCCAGGGCGGACGAAACATCGGCCGCCACGAACCATGGCTGATCATCAATCAGCAGCGTGCGCACCTGTTGCTTGCCGAACTTGAAAGGGATGACATTGGATGTGGCTGTGCTAGTATCGCTCATAACGTTTTCTTCTCCGAAGTTGATTTCGTTATCTGAAGCCCTGGCCTGCACGCCGGGGCTTCTTCGTTTCAGGCTACTGCCCTCTTGCTCTGTGCTTCCCGCCATTTCAGCCCTTCCTCAATCAAAAGCCCCAGCTCGGCATTCAAGCTGCGTCGATTTTTCTTTGCCTCTCCCTCTGCTTGCACTTTCACAGATGCCTCCAAGCTCAGTGGATATCGCGATTTTTCTAACCTCATAAAGCCTCCTTAGCAATCACTAGCCATCATTAGGCATCACTTAAGATGTCTCGTCAACATCATTTGCCATCATCTTCTTGCACTGAAAATGTTTCGCGAACATCATGCTTTCCACACCAAAGTATGGAATCAGCATGTACCACCCGAAAGGTTTCCCTTCCCGGCTCGTACGCCTCCGAGCAGACGCCGGCATGACACAGCGTGATCTTGCAAAGGCGAGTGGCTTAAGCGTCCCTCAAATAGGAAGGTATGAGATGGGCACATCCGTCCCGCGTATGACCGCATTGGTAAAACTCGCTAAAGCGCTCGGTTGTGAAGTGGAAAAGCTGCAGGACGTCGAGGACCAACCTGAAGTTTTGGAAATGGCGTTGGTGGCTGAAGGTAAGAAAGACCTACTGCTTGCTCTACCGAAAAGCACCATCGAAAATCTACAGGGTGAAGCGACGAAACATGGCGTGACCCAGGAAATAATGCTCAACGCGATCATTGATTTCTTTCATGCCGAGACGCAGGGCGAAAAGACGACTATCGAAGAAGTAATCGCCAAAGTAGTCGAAGAGTCCAAAAGTTGGCCGCCGGTCCCGCGGTAAAAATTGGGTTAGGGTTGTCTTCAACATAACTGAATCGAATGCACGTAGCCCGGCCCGCCGGGCTTTTCTAGCTCACCAAGACACCGGCAATCCTCTATCAAGGATCAACATGAACGACGCAAAATTCACTATTGAGAAAGCTCGAGAGCTTTTGAAAGCATCCAAAACCGCCGAAGGCCTGATCGAGCAGGCGGCAATCTTCGGGGCAATCTCCGTGCTGATCCGTCAGCTGGACGTGTTCTTTAAAGATCATGCCCCACATATGTCGGAGAACATGGAACGCCTCCGCTGGCACTCTGCTGCTGTGCTCGGTTACGAAACTACAAACGGCAAGAGCTCTCAGGATCATTATGTTTGGGCCCTCGGTGTACTAGGTGACCTTGAAAGCGCGCTGGATGACATAGATCTGTAGCGCGCCACGCGTTTTCATACAGCCACAAGGACACCAAATGACCACAAGCGAAGAGAAAGACATACCTGAGGTCGATTTAGGTGAATTCGTGAAGCACATCGGGCTAGAAAAATTGGCTCCTGGACGCTACAGCTTATTGCTGGCTGCAAATCTTTATGGAGGTGCCCTCTCCGGCACGCAAAATCCCGCCAAGATCGTCCGCGAGATCGAACTCCTCGAGCAGGATGAGCTTGGACAGCTAAAAAAGCCCATTCAAAACCGACATCCCCCTCTCAAGGGGCTCTGGCACAAACACTACATGCAGGACGGCATACCTTCGCTGGCCCAGAATGTTCTAAAGGGCCTTAATCGATACAAGATTCCTGTCTTCCAGCAAATGATCGAAGCTGCGGAAAAAGCCGGTGAAGAACGATTTGTTGAGGTGACCGACATCCCGCGAATAGTTGACGACGTGGTAAGCGGGAACCGTAAGCGTCTTGCTGAGCAACAAGCCATAACTGGCGAATGGATCATTTTCGCCAAACACGAAGGCCAGAACTACTACCTGACGATCGCGACGCATGACAGCGACACTCATCAGAATGTGCGTGAGCAGATCGATCAAGTTTGCTGCGTTGAATTCCCCTTCCTTGTAAAACTTCTGTCTGGTGCGTAGAGGTGTCACCCCCACTTAGCCCACCACCTCTTATTACATAACATACTTAAAAAGGACCTTGACCGTATGGACGTATCCATAACATTCACATGTGGCTGCGGAGGCTTCATAGACGAGATCATCTATACAGACGAGCCAGAAATATTGATCTCCGGAAATGATGAAGTGTTCGAGGCTTGGAACACAATTGTATGTACCGAGTGCGGAAAAGACTATGACGCCCAGATACTCTCGAACGCATACGAAACAAAGCTTGATTTACCACATGTACTGGATCTTCATTGGGAGATATTAACCAAAACGGAGCTGGACGAAATTGCTTCAGAGCTAGATGAAACACACCAACTAGAAAAATATAGAAAAGTATCGACCGATATAATAACACTGCTAAGACATCAATATCCGGAAGATGTAAAGACGACACTATACAGCATGCTTTTCGCTCAAGTCGTCACAGCAGTCGAAACCTACCTATCAAGTAGCTTTGTATCCACCGTCATGGGCTCCGAAGAGCTTATAAGAAAACTAGTAGAAACCGACCCGGAAATTGCAAAAAGGCAATTCTCCCTAAAGGAAATCTTCACCCAATGGGAAGGACTTAAACTGCTGGTCGCAAAATACCTAAAAGATTTAATATTCCACGACATTAAAAAAATAAAACCGATGTATAAGTCAGTACTAGATCTTGACTTCGGAGAAGTTCCTTGGCTATTTAAGGCGATTCTTGTAAGGCACGATTGCGTCCACCGAAGTGGATTCGATAAAGAAGGAAACCAACATATAATCTCATCTGATGAAATTATAGAACTGGTAAAGCAGTGCACTAGATTGGTCGCAAACATAGAGGGGGCGTTGACAGAGCGAAAATAGTACTTGGCTTCGCACTGCATTAAACACTCCTAGGATATGCTCCGCCTTGGAGCATACGGCCCAGCATTGAGCAATCGACTCTGGCGGAGATATCTGTTCGTTAAGAAGGCCATGCACCGCGTGAGCGATAACACCTGAATCGACCTTCGTAGCCCATCAGGCCGAAACCGTGCCCATCGCCGCAGCTATCAAAGCGCCCTCTTAGGTTTGGCGGGACTGTAGCACTGAGTGGCAGATGCAAAAAGCCCAGCACGGGGCTGGGCATTGGAATAAATCAACGCGCTAAAAAAATACATAAAAAAATTTCTGTATCACTGCCCATTCCCCGCAACAATCTCTAGCTCGGCCACCTTTGGTAGCCAATCTTTGAACTCATTAACTGTTCTTATACAACGAAATCCGAAGGGAGTGAGCAAGAGCAGCCCTCCACTTCTTTGCTCACTACTCTGTGTATCCCACAAAGCGTTTTTATCAATATCACGTATTAGATCGATATATCGTTCATTGCCTTCCACCTCAACGACTAGCACTTCGAAGCCAACGTCGCGGATATCGTTGAATAATAACGGCTCCGCCTGATTGCCCGTTACGATATAAGCAGCTACTACTCGTCCATCTAGGCGGCTGTTAATTAGCTGCTGACGATCGTATGCTGAATCGGTTACTGGGCCAGGAGAACTGCTAGAAATTGACAGGCCGCCATTCTCTCGACACTCGACCTTCCAAGGCATCGGGAAATTATCGCTAAAGCGGCCTATTACTGTTCGACCTGGGCTGAACGACATTGCGACTGAGCCATAGAAACGCTGAAGCAGCTCAAAAAACAAATCGCCTCTCTGAATCGCATCGGATACCTCTTCGAAAGGAAGGAGAATTGGAACCCCACCATTCCTTCGCCGTAACCGAAGTCCATCGTGCGCCAATATATAGTCTGCATGCGCAATTCCGTTTCGAATGTCGTCTCGGAAAGTTTCTCCAAGCAGACAGGCGAGTTTGGACATACCGATACTATCTGCCGCCTCGGCTAAACGACGAAACATCGCATTTGCGTTTGGTCCAATGATGGCTCTAGACTTTTTGTGCACTCGAACCATGTCCTGAAACGGCCAAAGATTGTAAGGCTTGAGCTGAGCCACCTGAATTGTGTTAAGCAACCCCTCATAGACACCACCAGCTTCCGCCAAATGAGAGTAGAGGCATAAAACGTAACGCATCTCCGCAAGACTGAGACCGCCTTTTCGGGAGGTTGCCGTGGTTAGCTCAGCCTTGACCTCATGTGCGGTCTGCATGGTGCTCCAGCCAGCGTCTTGGGCGCCGCGAAACTCCCCGCAGACTGCCGCAACGGTATCTAGCTCGTTGATTTTTTGAGCAAAGGCAAAGAGATAGGTGAGCTGGGCATTTAATTCACGAATGAAGGTTGAAGGCTCCATCTTCGGCTTCCGATATCCAATAAGCTGCCTATGATAAGTCATTCCAAACATAGGCAACCATCAAACTCATGCTGCGGACGCCAAAATCCGCATGCCGTTCCCTCCTTGGTTTGGCGGGATTGTAGCACTGAGGGGAGATGCAAAAAGCCCAGCGCTGGGCTGGGCTTAATCTCACGCCGGGACCGAAATGTTTATGCGGAATTTACCTGGCCCAAACTGGGACACTGGATACCCTGCAAAAACCTTCCCCCAAAATCCTTCAGCACCATTAACTATTTCGATAAAAACTTCCTTCCGGTCCTCAGATCGCAGCAAAACAATCAATTGCCTCATCGCTTCAGCTGCCACGCCTTTCTGTCTGTAAGAGGTGAAGACGAATAGAGGGAAAATCTCATAAGGCACGCTACGGTAGGTGCAGAAACCCGCGACATCCCCTCGATACTCGATGATAAAGACATGCTCTCCAAGCAACTCAACTCCACAAACTACCGATCCAATACTGTTATCTGGATCCTGCGCCAACATGGTTTTCAGCAGATCAATCTCGTCAGCTGATGCTGTGCGCAAAATTACACCGTGTGTCATTTCTCGTTGCTCCCTGCGATAGAAAGGTGGCACTTTAGCATTACTCTGAATTGATGCAAGCCAGCCTGGCCAGACATCCAGTGTGGATGGAATGCCAGTACCTCGCTTTTTCAGCGCCGTAGTAGCTTTGAGCCTTCAAATTAGCCAGTCGGGAAGGCCCATGACCACCAACAGACAAAAAGCGAAGCTAATTCGCGATGCCGTGCAGAAAGCTGGCGCCTCAGATGATGAGCATCGCGCAGCCAGGAAAGTAATAGTCGGCAACTTGATTCAAACAAAGATCCCGATAGTCAAAATATGTGACAAACATATTCCAGTCGGCAAAAAAGACAGCACACCATATAAGCTCAGCGCTCAAGCCGAGGAAATTTTCAGGGTGATAACTGACGCCATTGAAAATTCGAAGCTGGACGATTTAAGCGACACCGCTGACGACCTTGGCCTCAATCAAGATATCAAGCTGCGGCTTTAGCGGAGCTGTCAAAGGATTTCCCGGTCCTTCGCCTGCAAACTCAAGGACTGGGGTTGCGCCAATATCGGCGCGTTTATGACCTGGAGGTCAAATGAGCGAAAACGAGTTCGCAGCAGCGGCCGGGCACCTTGCCAACACATCCGCATTGCTCGCACTAATTCTGAGCCTGAAGAAGTCCGGTGATCTCAACACCACCGCCTTTCGAGACGCACTTCAATTTTTCTCCGATGTCGATCGAGGAAACGGGACGCTCAATGATGAGCACTACAACAAGATGATTGGGAACTTTCTAGCAGCTGCCGAAGGGCGATTCTAATTGAATGTGCCTGTCTAGCAGCTGCGTCATCAGCAACTGCCAGATAGGCATCAGCACAATCTCGCCTATCTTCGTTTTCCACCACTTCTGCATCAGTCGGAAATGTCATAGACCTTCCTGCGGCCGTGCCGCGTCATGTTGGTTGTTTTGCATCTTTATGCCTGAGGACCAGTCGCGTTCTGTCATGCCACGGGCCGCCGAAAACGATGATTTCGGACGGCCTGCCGTACAGGTGGTGCAGTAGGAATGGGCCGGGCCCGAAGGTGCCCGACTCTTCCCCCGGTAGCGCCGGATCAGTGCCCAGGTAAATCCCGGCGTGGTTCGGGTGAGCCGTCCTCCCGACATGCATGACGATCAGGTCGCCGCGCTGCGGCCGGTCGACGCGCACAAAGCCAGCGGCCTCGTAGTTCGCCTCGTACAGGCTTGCGTTTTCTGCACACTCCCACCAGCCATCGACGCGTTGGAAGGCTTCGAACTCCAGCCCCCACTCGCACAGGTACCAATCAGCGCAAACCTGCCAGCAGTCCCAGGCGCCATGTACAAACGGCCGCTTGAGCAGTGGCGTGCTGCCCGTTGGCGTAATCGTCCGCAAATCCCCCTCGGGCCACGACAGAATGTGCCAGGGCAAGGCTGTGGCCTCGCACATGGCCAGGTCGTGCGGTGACGGCCGGCTGGTGGCGTCCGGGTGCGAGTGAACAATGCCGATCACCTCGCCCAGATCTTCCGCCGCAGCGTAGTCCTCGGGATCAAGCCGGAACTCTTCGTTTGGCTCCGTGGCAATGTTCCGGCACGGGAAGTACTTCTGCTTTCGCCCGTTGGCCAGCAGCAAGCCACAGCACTCTTTGGGGTACTGTGCGGCCGCGTGCGCCTGGATAGCCGCGATGATGTGCTTACGCATGGTCAGCTCCTGGCAATGAGGGACACTGCGGGGAATCCGCCGAAGGAAAGTTCGTTGTTCTCGCCGAAGCGCAACTTGCAGGACGACAGACAGCCCTTGCACTGATCCTTGGCCGGGTCATCCGTGGGGTTGTCCTCGTCGTCGAACATGGCCGCGCCGGTGTAGCCGCAGTCCGGCCCCCGGTAACCATTAGTCATGGCCCAGTGGCAGAACGTCGTCATCTGGCGCCCGGGCAGCCCGTGGTTATCGATCTCGCCCGGCGAGGACAGCTCCCAGACCACCGCCTCGCCGTCCTCGCTGGTTTTCTGGTCGATGTACCAGATCTCCAGCGCCTCCTGGGTAGGGTCGGCGGTTGGGTTCCCCTCGGGGAAGTTAGCCGCATCGAGGTACTGCGCCAGGGTCTCGCGGACTGTGAGCTTGAACTTGAGCATGTCCTCGAAAGCCAGGCACAGCGCCGTGACGCGCCCGTTGACGTTGCCGGCGGCAAAGGTCGGCCGGGAGGCGGTGCCGTCGCTGCTGGAGGAAATACCCTCGAGCTGCACCGGCCAGGCTGCGTACTCCTCGCCTTGCCAAATAATCGACTTGGCGGGCAGGTCCTCCTCCGAGCCCTCATAGGCCAGCAATTCCTCTGGCGTGTGAGGGATGGCGTGCCCGTGGAAGCGTAGGTAATCGGCGCCGTATTCCGTCCCGTCAATTTCAAACAGGCGAATATCGCCGCCGGGCTCCAGTTTCTGGATGTCCGTGATCAGTGCCATGGGCGGTTATCTCAGGGGTGAAAGGTTTGCTGGAAAGTCGCGGTGATGGCGTAGACCTGGCCGCCACGGTGCACTGGCTTGTAGCCGTTGCACTTGTAGAGGCCAAGCTCACCCAGGGGCGGCGTCCAGAGAAAGCCCTTTGCCCCCTTGTGCCGGTCGAGGAACTTCCTGATCGCCTTGATCTTGGCATCCATACCGGTGAAGGTCACTGGCCAAGACTCGGACTGGTTATTGAGCCCGTCTTCGACCGACTGCTCATAGCCATCGCCGAACTTCTTTGTCCGGACGCGCTGGGTAATTTCCCCCTCCGCGCCCTTCTCCGTTGCCCAGGTGAATCGTTCGATTGCCATCAGCGCCCCTTGATTGCTTTGTTGATGACGCCACCCTGGCCCATGTCCTTGTTGCGCATCTGCTGGTACTTCTGCTCAACGAACGCGGCCAGCTCCTTGCCAAACAGGTCATAGCCGGGGGCATCAGCTGAGGACGAGGCGTTGCCCTCGCCATCGATGTGTACCTCGACGTTGATCTGCGTAGAGCCAACCCCGCCGCCCCCCATCGCCATAACGCCCAGCTTGCCGCTGGAAGTGCGGGTCAGTGGCATGATTGCCTCCGGCCCCGCCTCGCCAGCGACCCCTGTTTTGCCGTTGGCCATACCGAACGCCGTGGGCTTGCTGACAATGGTGTTGGTGAAGGCGCCGCCGTCGGCGAACATCTGCACACCGCCCGACCAGGCACCGCCCAAGGCTTGCGGGAAGTAGGAGCCGGAATAGCCGCCAGCCGAGGCGCCAAGGTTTGACGACGCGGCACCAGCAGACCCGGCCGCCAGCCCGTTGCCACCTGCGGCACTACCGCCCAAGTAACTCGCCGCAGAACCCACCAGACTGCTCAGCAATGCCGAACTGGCCTGCCGTGTTGCAATGCGCGCCATATCCGCGAGAACCGACTTCGTGAAGTCAGCGAACGAGAACTTACCTGTCGTGGCGAAGTTAACGACCGCATCTTCCATGGAGCTGAAGGCGTTGCCGAACAGGCTTTTCGTCTGCCCGGCGACGTTTCGTGCCGAGTCCAGGTAGTTGTCCCACGCCGCTGTTGCGCCCTTGGTCCAATCACCCTGCGCACTCTCCACATCCGCGTAGTTCTGCCGGATCTGGTCAGTTGCAGCTTTGTTCGCATCCGAGAGCGCCTGCGATTTTCGCTTGAACTCCTCCTCCGACATATTGCGCGACGGGTCGGATTTCTGGTTGGCCAACTCCAGCGACTGCTGAGCAAACCGGTCTTGCTGGCTGTTCAGTTCGCCGTTGAGTGCGTTCTGGCGGTCCCCCTGGCCAACGCCGAGTACTGCGCGTTGGCCGGCAAGTTCCAGGGCTCGCTGTTGCTGAGCCAGGGCCTGCACGTAGGTGGTGATTGACCGTTCCTGCTTGGCTAGGCGTCCGGTCTCGTTGGTGGCCAACACCTCAAGTTGGCTGTCGGCCTCCTTCTGCGCCTTGACCATCCCTGCGCGCGCGTCAGCGATCTTCTGGTCCAGCTGGAAGCTTTGCGCGGCCGTTGTCGCCTTCTTACCTTTGACGGCCTCCAGCGCGGCAATCTCGGCCTCATAGGCTGCGGTCACCTCGTCGCGCTGGTTGCCGATCAGGGCTTCACGCTTCAGCGCGTAATCGGCCTGAGAAATGAGCCCGGCCTTCTCCGCGGCGTCCAGTCGCTTCTGGGTGTTTTTGTACTCATCAACGATCGCTGCAAGGTTGTTCTTGGCGTTGTTGAAGCTGGTGAGGTCGACCTGAGTGCCGGCTGCTTTCGGGTCTTTATTCTTGTCCTGGAGCCCCTTCAGCAGCGTGTCATAGGCGCCGCCGGCGAACTTGTTACCATCGAAGCTGACACCATCAAGAAGCGGCGATTTCTGTCCGGTTTTCTCGGCATTCTCATATAGCGCACGAAACTGATCGTTGAGCTTTTTCAGGCCCGCCTGACGCTTGGCCAAAGGGTTGACGTTATCGAGCTGCGCATCCAGCGCCCGCTGAGCCTCAATGGCCTTCTGGTTCGCGTCTGTGCTTTCACCGGTGGTAACCGCCAGGTTGGAACTGGCCGCCTGCCTGGCTTTAAGTCCAGCAAGTTTTGCCTCAAGCGCAGCCGTGGAATCGTCGTGCTCGCCAGTGCCAAGGCCAAGCGCCGTATTCAACGAGCTCAGCCCATTGGAAATTGCGCCAGCGACGCCGCCGCCCCTGCGCGTGTCCAGCACGCGCTGGGTGATCTCGATCTGCTTGGCCAGGTCGGGAAAGATCTCCGACCGGACTTCCGCGTACGCGCCCTTGATGGCGTTCTTGATGTTGTCCCAGTCGCGCTCAACGTCAGAGAGCGACTCGCGGTAGGTCTTCAGTCGCGTTAAGGCGGCCTGATTCAAATCTTCGCTGAGAACATCCAAAGCGAGCTGACTTTCACCTTGATCATCCAGCCCTTTGATCACTTGGTACTGCTCAAGTGTCAGCAGCCCGTACTGACTGCTGATCTTGCCTGCCGCTTCGGTGGCCGTCTCGCCGGCAGTGGCAAAGGACTTGGCAAGTTCGCCGGCGCCCTGCCCTGTTACTTCACTCACGGCCGCTGCAGCTTCAGCCAGATTACGCATCTGCGTACCGCTGGTAGCTGCTCCGGATGCAAGCGAAACGACAGCCTCGCGCGCCCCGGACAGGTTGCCGGTGACGCGCCCGGCGCCGTCGGCCATGTCCTTCAGGCTAGCGATGGTCTGCCCAGCCCCATTCGTACCGCCATTGATCGCGGCATTGAACTCGCGTGCCTGCTTCATCGCATCGAAGTAGGCGTAGCCCAGCGACCCAATTACAGCGACCAAAAGGCCGGCGGGGATCAGCATCCCTGCGAGGCTTTTCGCCGATTCACCGGCGCCAGCGCCCAGCTGAGCTATCGCGCGCGCACCACTGCCCAGGTCACCCGCCTGAATGGCATTGGCGAGCTGCATTACGTTTTCCTGAGCTTGGCGTGTGCCGAGCTTCAGCTTGTCGAATGCGCCCGCGGCCTCAGTCAGTCCCGCTCGGTCCTTGCCGATCTTTGCCAGGGCTTCGTTGTAACGCTCGGCGTCGATCTGACCAGACTTGTGCAGATCATTGAGCGCCTTCTCCTGAGCCTCCAACTTCGCCAGCTTGGCGGTCACTGGATCAATACCGTTGACGGTGCGCTTCAGTGCCTCAATCTGACGATTCTCTGCCTCGATCAGCTTTTGCTTCTGCGCCAGCTCTTTGGCTTCCGCCTTTTCAATCTTGTCGTAGGCCCTTCCCAGTTGATCTTGGTACTTCGCCTGCTCCTCAATGGTGACCAAGCCTCCCTTGCGGGCACGCTCTAGCAAGCCCTCAGCCTGAACCAGCGACTCCATGCTCGAGATGTTGCCTGTCATCGCCTTGTCGAGCTGACTGATAACGGAGATTTCCGCTACTGCGCTGTCAGTTGCTTTACGACTCGCACCGGCTTGCCGGTCCCTGGCTGCTGTCGATTTATCGATGCTTTGCGCTACGTCCGCTTCTGCCTGGGAAACCTTTTTGCCGGTGTTGGCCAGCCCTTCGCCTGTTTTGCCGAGGTCATCAATGGCCTTTTGGGCGTCTTCAGCCGAATCGACCAGCTTATCAAGATCATCAGCAGCCTTTGCGGCCTGCGACGACTCGACAGCAATACCCAGGGAAGCGAAATTGGTGCTCATTTGTTTTCTCTCTGTTCCGCCATCACCTGCAGGGCTTCAGCCTCCATCCGCCGGAAGTCGCTGAAAATGGTTTGTCGCTGGCTGATCGGTACGCCACACATCCGAATCACCCCGGAGAGAACGCCGTAGTCCATGCCGGTGGCGCCGCACGCGCCTGTACGCCACTGGGTGCTCATGGCCTCGAAGACTCTGAAAGCATCCCAATTGTCGGGCCAGATACCGACTTCCTTGTCGGGTATGTCCTGACGCGACAAACCAAAGGCCATCAGATCAGCGTCTGAGGGCCCTGGCTCATACAGCGCGCGCGAGGCGCTTAGGAGTTTCCCAAGCGGGCCTCGCTAAAAGCCTCGGCGTACGCGTTCAGAACTGCCTTCGGCGCCGAGTTGATCGAATTCACGAGGATGCGCACGTTCTCAGGCGTGAATTCCTCTTCGATATCCCAGCCCACCACCACATCCAGCAGTTGGTCAGCTTGCAGGGCGATCTGGGCGGCGGTGAAAGCTTTGAGGTCCATATCCCCGACCTGCTTGCCCAGCTCGTCGTGCCGCTCGTTCCAACCGGTGTACAGCTCAGCGAGCGCGGTACGATCCAAGTACTTGAACTCGAACTCCACCTTTTCGGCGTTGTAGCCAGCCCGCTGGATCAACACCGTTGCCTTGAACGTCGGCTTTTGGATCAGCTTGAACTTGGCCATTGGTTACACCGTGGCCGCGTAGCGAGTTGGAAGGCCAGTCAGGGCAACGCTGATAACGCGGGTCATCAGGTTGTTGCGCGACATGGTCGGCGTGGCGGTGATCGACACGTAGCCGTTGTAGATAATGCTGCTACCGCCAGGGAGGTTCAGTCGGAGCAACCGGGGCTGTTTGTCGTCGTCCGCCGCTTCGCAGACCGCCACATAGGGCTTGGACGGATCGTCAGCGACGGTATAAGTCAGCGTGATCGGGTTCTTGGTGGTCGGCATCTGGCGGTCGTTGTCGTCGGCCACGAAACCAAAGGTAAGGAACTGCTGATCGCCACCGGCCGAGTTCATTTCGGTGACCTGCGAGATCTCGGTGAAGGCGGTCACTTCGCGGACGGAACCGATACCGGAGCCCGCTGGGTACTGTTGAGCGTTGGTGGTGTTCACGCCTGCTAGGGCGAAAGTGCCGCTGGCAATTACCCCCACACGGACACCACGACCGTCGAGGCGAGTCCAGCCGGAATTGACGGCGACTACATCGCCCTCGGCCAGGCCATGGGCTGCAGCAGTTGCGATTGCCGGATTGGCATTGGTCAGCGCAGTGAACGGGATTGCAACGCCGTAAGTCGATGCAATCTCAAGGGTGGCGCCGTTGGGCATTTGGATGCCGGCCATGGGTGTTTCCTCTTTTCAGAAATGACAAAACCCGCACAGAGGCGGGTTCTTGGATTTGCCCAACGGGCGTATTCAGGTGGCGATGTCAGCTCGATATTCGAACGACACGGGCACAGTGTATGTAGGTGGGTCAGGTATGCCGGGGCCAGGGTCGACCGGTGACATCGTTACGACGGTGACGCTCGCCTTCGCGTCTCGCGCGTACAACGGAAACAATGCGGTCAGTTCGGCTACCAGCGGGTTCGTCTTGGTTTTGCCGGTATTGGCCGGAGCCACAATGCTGACCTGATAGACGCCGAAGAATGCTCGATGGTCGCCGGCTAGCGTGCTGCTGGCTGTATCACCTGGGAGCATGAACGCCCGCAGGTAGGTCTCGCCGTCCGCAGGGTCGTACTGAGTGTTTTCGAACACGACCTTGATGGGCTCCGCACGCGCTTTGCTCCAGGCGAGCAGCTTTGCCTCATAGATCGATGCGATGATGGCGTGGCTCATACTTGGTTATTCCTGATGGCGTCATCGACAGTTTTCTGGAACTGAGACAACGTGACCCGAATCATCCCGTGAGGAGCTTGCTTGCTATGCCCATACTCAAGTGGGATTCCGTAGGGCAGGTTATTCACGATGTAGGCCGTCTGCCCCGCGGTCAGGGTTCGAACCTGTGCCTTGAGCACGGCGATGCTGACGTTACCGCTGACATCGATCTGATCAAGCACTCCCTCGGCCGGCACATCAATTGAAAACTGCCAGTTCCCGCGGAACCGGCCACCGACATAGCCCTTCCCCGCAACCAAACCGTTCACGTTGAAGTTCTGGTCGCGCTCGGTCTTGGTCAGGGGCTTGGCGTACTTCACGCCGCGCCGCAGCTTGCCAACCTTGGTGAAGTTCGACTCGTTGAGGTTGATGATCGTGTTACGTACTGCGACCTTGAAGTCGTAGTCGTCGGCGGCTCGCTTGTTCGCCTGGCGGTGTACGACGTTCGCAGCCCAAATTTCAGGGTTGCCCACTGGCGACTTGAGGATAACGCTACTGCCGATCTCGATGACGATCTCGCGAATCGTTGCGTCGATACCAGTCTGGGCGCGCTCGGCGAAGTCGCGGATGTTCTCGGCAAAGCTGCCGTTCAAGCTCGCGTATTTGTTCGTCATGACCGCACCTGCAGCTCATACAGGATCGGGGTGCCGGCGGGGTTTACCTCTTTCAGCGGCGGGACAATTGACCAGGTGCGGCCCTGAGCGACCACCTTGTCGAGCAGACCCGGTACCCACGCCAATCCTTGCGCGGCAATCTTGAGCTTCTTGTCGCCCTGCCTGATGAGGCTGTTGTTCTGAAATTCCAAGCCGGTGAAGTCGAGCAGGATGCCCTGGGCGATTTGCTCAACAGTGGCGCCTGGCGCTTCCCCGCCCGTCTCCGGGTCATACTCGCCCGGCTCCGTCTTGCTGATGGTCACGGGCTGGCCGAAGTCTGTGATCATCTCCAGAGCCATCACGGCCATTTCGTCGTAGAAGGTCATGGTGGCTCCAGATGTGAAAAGCCCAGCGCGATGGCTGGGCCTTTGGTTGGGTGCGGGGTGCCGGAACTGATCCCGACATGCAAGGTTCCGTCCGGACTCGAACCGGCAACGCTGGTCGCAAACCCTGCAGGAGCACCGGAATTTCACCGGCAAACCCGTTTAGCTTCCTCGCGCATCAGCCTGCGCATTCCCCCGCATTACGATTATGCACGAACAGCGAACAGTCCACGCTTCTGTAAGTAATCCGCAAACTGCGTAGCACTCGGCCGATCAGGCGCCGCAGGCAACAGTCGGCCGCTGGTGTTGGAAATCGTCGCGTACTCGCGAGTTACCGCCCCCTCGACACGCTCCAGTGTCACAGCGCCCTTTCGCTTATCGATTGGGTCGATGTCGTCCTGATGAATCTCGGCGGCCAAGGCCATCTGGCCGTACTGGATGCGCGCCGGGAGGTAGTTGTCTGGCTTGATCTGGTAGTCCAGCTCAACACCCCGACGCGGCCAGGACAGTGCCTGCTCGCTGTTCGTCTTGCGCCCCTTCCAGGTCATGCCATCCATCGCCAAGGCCGCCCGGCGGAGCAGCGCTTCCTGCTCCGGAACGCCTACAGGGACGACCGTGCCGAATTTCACGGCATACATGGCCAGGTCCGCGGCGCTCGCGTAGCTTTCGGCGTCAGGCTTGCCGGTGCCGTCCTCGATGATGAGTGTCATGCGTTAGCTCGCTGGAATGGTTTGAAGATTGGCCGCCGGATCACGGACAGCCAGCAGTATTACTCCTTGGGCAACTCAGCGATGAGTTTTTCCAGGGATTCTTTCGAGGCGTTTGCCCGATATGGAACCTTGGCTTCGTCCAGCTTGGCCTTCAGCGCCGCGATTTCACCGGCCTCATCAGCCGGCGGCGAAAGCGCAGACTTCTTCAGCGTTTCAACCTCTCCGCGAAGTGCGTCGACAGTCAAGGCCAGGCCGTCACGCTCAGAGGTCAACTCACCAACTGAAGCATGGATGGTGCCCAGCACTTCAAACAAGCGCAGCGCCAGGTCGCCGGACTCTGGACGGTGAATCTCGCCAGCTTCCAGGCCGTCAACAAGGATCTGGATCGATCCATGCTCAGCACGCAAAGCCGCGATCACCTTTTCCAGCTCGGCTTGGTTGCCCGCACCAACAATCTGCACCCGCTTGGCTTCCTTCACCGACACATCGATGCCGGCTGCTTCGTATGCATTGACCACGCTCGGCCAATCGCCAATCACCAGCACGCTGGTCACACCCGCTTCGGGCTTATCGAAGTGTTCCGGATTGCGGTAACGCTTCTCCGGGTCGAAGCCGCTCAGCTGGTTGCTGTAAGTCAGTTCCATGTGTTTCTCCAAGGCGGCCATTGCTGACCGCGCGTTGAGTTTGAGGCTTAACCGCCAGTAACAGGAGGCGTTGCGGTCAGCGTGATCATCACGCCGGCGGTGACTTTGTTGCTGCCCGCATGCTTGACCCAGTTGGCAGCGGAGCCGACGGCAGCCAGGGTTGGGTTGGAACCGCCAGTGGTGGCTTTCCAGCTATAACCCAGCACATCGATGTTCACGGTGCCTTCCGCGCGGTAGCCGATGCTCAAGTTCTCTTCGTCGTTCACTTCGTAGGAACGGAAGCCCGGGGCCTGCGACTCGGTGATGGTTACGGCGTTTGGCAGCAGGCCGAAGATCACATCCGCCGGCGCGGTGTCGGTCACCAGTACAGGCTTGCCCAGAGTGCCCGGCAGGCCGCCGTAGATCACAACGCCAGCTTCTTCGTAGATCTTGTTGGTGATGGCTTCGTCGACGATGTCGAAGTAGGCGCTGGAGTGCATGACCCACAGAGCAATACGGCCGAACTTGTCGCCGAACTTGCGCATACCGCGAGTCAGCGTCTTCTTGCCATCGGTTTCGATATTGGCCGAGACCACCATGTCAGCGTTGGAGCCGATGGCGGCACGCAGGCCAGCAGTTGCGTACTGGATGAAGCCTTCCAAGGTCGCATCAGCGACGTCGGCGCCGACGATCTGGGAGAACTCCTCGACGGGACGACCGCGGCGCTTGAACGCCTCTTCGGTGGTCTGGTACGGACCGTATTTCCAGGGAGCCTTGACGCCGACAGCTTCGCCAGCACTGATCTTCTTGGCAGTTACCTTGCCGTCAGAGTTAACGTCGCGGTGTTCCAGGGAGCCGTTCAGCTTGTAGAGCGCGCGCTTGCGGAAGTCACCTTCGATCAGCTCGTTGTCCAGCACCATTGCGCCGTTGGACGATGCGTTGAATACATCCAGGTTGTCCTGGACACGTTCCAGGTATGCGGTTTGCGCCTCATCGTTATAGATGATCAGGTCGCTGTTAACGGTTGTAGCCATGGGTCAATCCCCTTACTTGGGCAGTGCGAGATATGCGGTTTGGCCGTGCTTACGCTGAAAGTCGCGCTTCTGCTCGGAGGTCATTTCGGAGCGCTTGAATGCAGCCTTGCCGCCACCCCCGCCCGGGGCAAATGTCCCTGAAGCCCTTGGCCACAGATGAGGTGCGCTTTCGCGCAGAGATTCCGCCCATTCGAGCGGAGTCAAAGGGGTTTTGCCGTCCTTACCGAGGATGACCTGGCCGGATTCATCAACGGCGACTGCATCGCCATCTTCGTTAAGGGTGAACACGCCTTTGGCGCGCAGGATGATGTCGTCAGTTGCTTCTGGCAGAGCACCGGCTTTCAGCGCTGCACCGCGCACCGAGTCGCCCAGGACTTTGCCCTGGAACTTGGCAGCAAAGGACTCAGCCTTCTCGGCGCGCTCACTGATGGTCTTCAACTGCTTGTCGTAGTCACTACGCAGGCGCTCGGTGCGTCGATTGAAGACCTCGTCCACCTTGCCCTCGGTCAGCAGCTTGGTTTCTTCGTCCTGCCCAGCGCGACTGAGTAGGCCTTTGACGGCGTCGATGTCGATGCCTTCAAACTGGGTTTCGAACTGGGTCAGCTTGCCGGTGGTGTCTTTGAGCTTGCCCAGCAACTCGGCGTTCTTGGTCTTCAAACCGGAAACGGATGCTTCAACGGCAGTCGCGATAGCGGCCTTGATTGCCGGGTTTTCCAGGTCGATTTCGTTTTCTTCTGCCACGTTAATGCACCCCTTGGGTATGTTTCGCCCGCTTTGCAGGCAATAAAAAACCGCCCGAAGGCGGTTTACTTGTAAACAGTGACGCTGAATTAAAATGGTCAAAACTGAGGTATGGGCTTTAAAGACACAGAAAAAACTAACTTCCGGTCACTTTTTGCCGCAATTCATCAAAAAACGCTTGATCCTCTTCTCTTTTTTTCATGGCTTCCTTCTCCGCCAAGGCTCTGTGCTTAGCAATAACCGTCGAGAAGAACTCGTCAACAAGACTCGCAGCCAGATCATGACTGATGTCGTCATGCGCCAACCTAATCACCAGTTTCGCTTTCGCGTTTCTATAGGACTCTAAAGCTGTGAAATACTCTTCGTTGAGTCCATAGCTCATATTGCGAGGGCGAATTCCGCTTTGACTAAGGAAGGCAGCCAGCGGTGCTACCAATGCCTCTGCAAATTTTGAAAAGTTCTCATCATCTACCTCAATCAGTTGCTGCACATCGCCTCGCTCAAGCCGCTGAGGAAATTGCACATGCAACCGCTGGACAGCAGAGAATGGGAGCTTGTACCTGAACTCCTTTAAATGGATTTCAGCACCCAAAACTGTCACAGGTATTAGCCCCTCAGAGACAATTCGTAGCGTCCACGAACGTGGCTCACTTTTATCAATGACGAGAGTCCTGATTCGCTCCTTTTGGGATTGATTAAATGACTGCCATAGTGCGACGCCAACGGCCAAGAATGCACCTAGCCCAGCGACCCAATCACCTAGGCTTCCCCAGTTGAGCACATACCTTGTAGTCGAGCTAGGATTCAGGTTTATACCCAGCGTCAGGCCTAAAAGACAGCTAACCGCGCAAGCAATGAGCAAGCCGAACAAAACAAAATACTTCATGCCACCTCCATTTGATTGAAGGCGTTATAGCAACCCTGCGCGCTCAAAAGCCAGTGGCTCAAGCCCTTTCATCTGCGCTAGGGTCAGTGACGCAAAGTTGCGATCAAGCTGCAGTTCGGCGAAACGCTCCGCGGTTAAGCCGCCCTCACGGAACAACTTGGCCCGCACCGGCCCAATGGCGACGTCCTGAAAGGATGCCGGCTGCTGCTGGAGCCAGTGGTAGTAATCGAGGTCGGCACTGACCTGCTTTCCGCCGTCAGCACCTACCGAGGCACGCGTTGCGCCCTTGGCGAACAACGCGCTGAGCTTGGTCAACAGAATGAAGGTGGTGCGGCAGTTAGGGTGGAAAGGCGGCCTTGGGCCGGAATCCACCGGAAACTTGCGCTTGTCCATCGAGCGGCACAACTGGCTGGTCTTGCTATCCAGGGTGGCCACCATCTGGATCTCTTGCACGATGTCCGTGTTGGCCTTCGCGACCTCCATCCGTGCCTGGGATGCCACATGTTGAATCGCGGTATGCACGACCGTGCTGGCATTGCGGTTGGTGGTGGCCAGGGTGCCGTCTTTGTACCCTGCCGCCTTGGTGCCGCGAATGTTGCGAATGATCTGGAAGTTCGTCTGCCCTTCGAAGAAGCCTTGCCGGATCGTGCCGGTGACGCGCTCACGCTCTGCACTGGTCCAGCCCTTGATGAAGGCCTTCAGCAGTTTCCCGCCGCCAGTGCCACGCACGCTGAGCGGATTGGTCAGTACTGCGGTACGGATTGCAGCAGCGCTCGGCGCGACCACATCCAGCGACACACCAGCCGGCGCCGACCTGGCAAGGCTGTTCGCCTCAAACTCGGCCTCGTAATTGGCGATGTCCACCAGGTCGAGGTTCAGTTGCGCGCTGTAGCGGTCGAATATGCCCAGCAACAGGCTGTCCACCTCCTTCAGCAGCGCTTCCAGGCGCTTGACGTTGTACTCGGTCAGGTCCGACTGGGTAAGCCGGTCACGGATCGAACGGTCAATCTCCTTGAGGAAGGGAGCAAACTTGCCCACCTCCCCCGTCTTGAGCTTTTCGAGGAAGACCGCGTGCCGGATCGTGGCGTCAAGGATTGCTTGAGTTGCCGCCATTTGGTTTGTCCTCATCGTCCAGGCCTAGACCGTCACCCTGATCCTGCAATTCGCCGTCGATCTGCAGGTCTGTACGCTCTGGCGCAATCAGGCCCAGCTTGCGCAGGTAGGCCCGAAGGTCTGCCTTGGCGAAGCCGCCTTGCTGCCACAAGCCAACCAATGCCGTGATCATCTGCGGATCAGCCGTGAGTTCGACGAACTCCTGATTCACCTGGTAGGCGACTTTCTTGTCATCAATGCCCATGTAAGCGCAGCACCACATGATCGCCCGGGTGTAGGCCTCGCTGACGTTTGCTACGCACCCGGCCAGCACCGAAGTGGATGCCGACTGATCGCCACGGGACTCCGTAGCGGTCTTGGCGGCCAGAGACGCCACCACCATCCGGGCGCCCAGCTCGATCATCATTTGGTTCTTGTCCCCCATGGCCTCCTTAACCAGTGTGTTCGGAGTGGGCTGCGCGTAGCCAAACTGACCGCCGGCCGGAAGAAGCATGGGCGCTCTCGATCCGACGTAGATGCCGTTCTTCTGCATCCAGTCGCGCCACTGCTCGTCCAAGCCTGAGATCCACGGCTGGGCCTGGCCACACCAGAAGACGCTGTCTTCGTAATCGGCACTGTTCCGGAAGTGGCCCAGGTTGATCATGGCGATGTCGTACAGCGGCGACTCGTCGATGCTTGGGTCGTTGTTCTGCGCGCCGACGAAGGTGAACGGGATCTCCTTGAGACGCCCGGTGACGCCTTCAGGCCTGAATTCTTCGATGACCGTCAGTGGCCCGCCACCTTTCGGCCCGGATCGGCGCCAAACACGACAAACGAAACCATCCTCCTCAAGCGCCAGCTCCCGGTACTGCTCAGCTGTCTTGTAGCCGAAGCCGTCAGGAATCTCCGGAGACTCGCGCAGCACCACCAGCGTCAGCACACTGTGACCGTTCACCATGCCCGTGCGCCAGTTGATGATGTCTTCAGCGCAATAGGACAGGATCACCGAGTGACCGCCGATGCCGTCGTCCTGGTGATAGTCGACGTACAGCCCGTGGCGACCAGCTTCAAGCACCTTTTCAAGCGTGCCCTGGGAGTGTTGATAAATGCTCACGCCGGAGCCGTTGGCGTTGTCTTGCAGGTACTCCAGCTTCTTCGGTACCGAGAGGGTCGGATCTTTGTGGAAGGCCAGACCCAGCAGCCCGTTACGGGTGTGCCCGGTGGCGTTCTTGAACACTGCCCGCTCGCGGTAAGCACGATTCCGGTCTTCGTTCTCCGGCGACTTATCGTGTGCATTGATGTACGGCAGCCGATCGACTACCCGGTGCTGGCCCGCGCAGACGTCGCGAACGGTCGCCCAGCGGTCCAGCACTGCCGTGTATTCCGCCCGCTTGAAGGAGACGTCGTTGCTCATCGGGCGTATCCCATTTTGATAGCGGTGACCGGTTTGATGATCGGGTACTCGCGGTGGATGAAGTAGCCGCCGGCGTCGTTCGCGTGATCGATGCCGGCGGTTTTATCTGGCTCCCCGTTCGCGCCCCACACCTGCTGCTCCAGGCCATCGGCGTAGGTCGGACAGGTGAGCGAGTTGACCAGGTAGCGGCGCTCGCCCTGCGCATTGCAGAAGACGGCGTTCATTGCGTTGATACGGTCCTTCACCGGCGGGTTCGCTGCTGGAGCGATGACCGCGAACCCGGCCTGCTTAAGCATGGCCAGGTCGGTGATACTGGCGTTCACGGACTTGCGCGAATCGCCAGAGGCATCCGGGTAGATCCGGATCTCGCAAGTCTTCTTGAAGTCGTTGCCGTCGTGCTGCCAGTACCTCTCTTTGATCCGGCGGATCATGTCGGGCGTGTCGTAGCCGTCGATCAGCTCATCCACGGCCCTGGGCAGTCCCTGGTCGCGCTTGACGTGTGTGATCGCCGCCATCTTGCCGACGTTGAAGTCCATCCCGATGAACAGCGGCTCGCCAGGCTGCACGGTGTCGAAGCATCCGTTGAGCTTTCGGTCGTAGGCGGTGTAGATCGTGCCGGATGTCAGGTTGACGAACTGGCCTTTGAGGTACGCCATGATCAGCTGAGGCGGATACGACTCCATCAAGGAGGCGATGTAGTCATCCGGCAAGTTCAGCTCGTTGTCGAACGTGCTGGCCTGCACCAGGCCGTACATCTCCTTGAGCGACGGCTTGTCGCGCAGCTGCTTCACGAACTGCAGGAAGACGAACTTGAAGCCTTCCGGCGTCGTGGTGACATCCACCCCGTTCTTCAGCCCGGGCAAGTTGTAGCGCATCCGAGCGATGATCTTGCGCCAGGCCTGCTGTGCCTTCACGGCAGTCAGCACGTCCAGCTCATCCACCAGGGCTTGACCGATCTTGAAACCGACAATCGTCTGCGGCTTCTCCATCGACCGGCAAATCACAGTGCCGCGATACTGCCGGCCGCTGTAGATGTGAACCTCGTGGTTCGCCTGGTTGATCTTGGTCTTCAGGCCCCAGTCGTAGGCAACCTCATCCATGGTCGGATAGAAGATGTCACGGATCTGCGGGTAAGTCGGTGCGAAGTAGCCAGCGTTGACACCAGGCCACTCCATGAAGTGCTTGCTCAGTGCCGAGCATCCCACCCAGGTCTTGCCTGAGCCGAACCCAGCAACAAACGCACGAAACTTGTGGGGCAGCGTGAGGAACTGAGCCTGCGGAACGTTAAGGCTCGGCATTCGGCTTCCTCGCATCCACCACGTCGACCTGGATGCGGGTCGGGATCACCGGCTCGTCGCCGGCTTCTTCCTTCCGGGCCCGGTTGACATAGATGTCGCCGGTTTCCTTCGCGGCCTGTTCGAGGATCTGCATGGCCAGGCCGATGTTCTTCATCGACTCAGCCTTCTCCACAAAGCGGTTCATCGCGCGGAGGCGAAAGGCGCGGTTGGCAATGGGTATGTCTTCAGTCTCTTCGCGGAAACGCTTTCTGGTCTGCTCGAAAAGGGTCTTCCATCTGTCGGCGAGCTTCTTACCTGAAACCTTTGTAGGGTCGTGGGATTCGACCTGCTGCCGAGTGATGCTCAAACTGAATTCTTTCTGGACCGCCTCAACCACCTGAGAAGGCGTATCGAAGCAAGCGAGAGCCTGTACTACAAAGGTCTTCACCTCACTGCTTAGAGCTGCCATAGGCGTTCATCCGTCCAAACCTGTCCAAAATCAGGCCGACTTGAGCAGACAGGTTCCGCAGGCCCTCGCAATGTTCAATTTCCCCACCTCAGCAGGACTGTTTGCAGCATCCACCAACTAAACGGCCAGCAGATGGGCCCAATTGCGGCCATGCACTATGTCTTGGATTGCTGCATGGCTAACCCCATAGCGGCGCGCAAAAGACGCGCACTGGCCGTATGTTCCGGTGTATTCCGAACGTATGGCTAGGACGTCATCTTCAGTTAGGACGGCCTTGCTATTTCGCACCCCCTCCCGTGAAAGGAGTCCAGTGCGGAATGCGTGTTGCATGTTTCCGCTGCGCGTGACGTATTCAAGATTATCAAGTCGCGGGTTCTGCTTGTTTCCGTCGATATGATTGACCTCGTGCCCCTCTGGGCATGCCCCGATAAAGACATGGGCAACAAGGCGATGGACATACCAATTTGTGACATCACCCTCACAGAAGAGCGCAACGGCTGGATACGCCCCTCCACCCGGAATGCGGGGCTTCAGGATTGCCCCAATGCGACCGCGACCGCGCTTCGGTTTTACTATGCGTTTGACCGAGCCGTAGTTGCTAACCGCATAATCAGGATGGCTTTGAATAACCTTCCAATGCTCAATCATTACGCAGACCTCATAAGACATGTGCCGCATGCACTGGCGATAGATGTGTGACTTATCGACGGGGACTTCTTGGCGGCTTCGACCATGCGAGCCAAATCACCGTCTGGATGCCCAACGCCGTATCGCTCGACAACCGAAACGAACTCGCTGACGTCATGTCCGCGCAGGTAGAGCTTGGGCAGACCTTCCTGTGTGAACTTGGGTGCCCCGTACTGATCTGTCGCCTGGGAGATGTGATAAAGCTCATGCTCAACCAGTCGCAAAAAATCCACATCGCTGCACTGGGCGCAGTAGTCAGCAGCCAGAGTAATGATGAAGTCCGGCACGTCGCCGAACCAATCGCGCATCTGCTGCTCCATCCGCGCTTTCTGCCAACCGCCGGCACGGAACGCTACCTGTTCGGCCTGGCCCAGGACTGTGCGCCCCTGCTTCTCGAAGCTCGACGATGCCCACATGACCCGGATGTCTGCATCCAGTAGGTGGGCATGGTCTTCGTTGTGAATGGTGCCGGTGTCGGAAAGTATCTCGGCTTGGAGCCATTCCCATACTTCAGGGGCTGGAGTCAGGCGGATACCGAAGTCGGAGAGGTCGGACAGATCAGGCAGGGATGTTGGAGGACATGGCCTGTTCATGGGTCACTCCCTCATAAGATATCTGCGAATGAAATAAAACTTCCAAAGATCCTATATTAGGGTTACGATCCTGATACCGGATTCGAATGACGGATCTGAAAAGCCCCTGGAGAGGCTCATGCGCACACCAATTCAAACAGCAATACTTTTGTCAGTACTTTTCAAACGGTCAGAGCTCAGCCGCGTACGGATTAGCCAAAAAACCTTGAAGCTTCTTTCGTACCGGTTCCGGTTGAAATCAGCTTTTGTCGTTTCCGTTTCTGACGCCCTTGCCGACTTTGGCTTGTATCTGATCGAGTTGGACACTGGCGGTTACGCCCTTGTATCGGCAAAAAGTCTGGAAGGCGCTAAAGCCGTCACGGCAAAACGTCTGATGGGGGATATCCTGAAGCGGCTTGTTGACGGCGCTGAGTTGGACTTCGAATCCCTTGAGGAAGAGGCTCTTGCGGAAGCTGAAGATCCGGTTGAGGAAGACTAACTTCATAACCCGTGCCGCACTCACCTGTGGCACACCTACCCTTCCGCGTTATCCAGCAGCACATCAACAAGCTTCTGCTCACCCAGGCGCATCGCACCCAGGCACTGCAGGTCGTCACACTTTGGGCCGAGGCCGAACACTGTCACCTCACCCTTGGCGCCGATCAGCGTCAAAGCGCCCACGCTGCACTCGGGATGCTCACCGGCATCGAGGTCATCGGCAATCTTGCGCAGGGTCTTGGCGGCGTCGCGCCAGTCTTCCCGCTTGAACTCCAGAACCTTGACGGTCATTCGATCACCATTTGGTGTGTCTGTGCATGGGCATGGCCGTGGAGCAATCCAACGATCAGGCCCTGGGGGAGCCCGGCAGCCTTGGCGGCGTCCACGGCGGTAGCAATGGCCTTGTCGAGAGCGCTTACCGCTGCGTTGATGTCCTGACTCATCGGTAGCGCATGGCGCAGGCGGGTTACGTCGCCCATCAGCTGAATGGATCGGCTGGCTTGGCGATAGAGCGCACGAACCACATGAAACCTTGTTGTAAGTTCGTCTTGGCCAGTGCTAGCAGCCGCGGGTCAACGCCTTCGATCTGGTCGATCTGTTTGAACAGTTCGCCCGTGTCCGCCTCCAGCGCCTTGATGGAATTCATGCCGTCGATCTCGGACTGGCTCAGGTCGCGGTAGCCGGTGTTTTTCTTGTGCTGGTTATCCATGGGTGATTCCTCATGATTGCGCGCCACGATTTGGCGCATTCGAAAACGTGGCGCGGATTACTTGCTCTGGCTTCGGAGGATCTGCGCGTCAACCTGATCTGCGCAGGTGTCCAGCAGCCGGACCGCCTTGTCTTTCAGCTCCCACACGTCACCATTGAGGCGAAGGTCTTCATCGCTGTCGTTAATGCGCTCGCATGGGATCAGCTCAGGGGCTTCAATTCTTACGGCCTGGGTCTTTGTTACCACTACCGGCTTTGCCGCGCAGGCCGTCAGGAAGAGGCTGAGCAGCCCAGTCACGAACAGGCTTGCTGTTGCGCTTGAGGTTTTCAAAGTTCTTCTCCGCCTTCTTGGCTTTGTCCTGGCTGGCCTTGAGGCGCTTTGCCAGGTCTGCCTGGTATTCAGCATTGCGCTTTGCTTCAGCGCGCAGCGTGGTGATGGTCGCCTGGCTTTCGAGGTTGGCGTCGACCGCCTTCTTCTTCTCGCCGGCTTCGAAGGCCACCTCCCCGCGCAGGGCGACGACACGGGATTGCTGGATGCCAACGAGCAGCAGGCCGACCAGGGCGATGATGATTGCAGCAGCGAAGGCCTTCATACTGAATCCGCCTTGCGGCCCAGGAAGCGGGTCACCAGCTCGCGGATGGCAGTCACGCCGAGGAACCCAATAGTCCCTCCAGCAGCAACCGATAAGCTGGGCGGCCAGGTCATCCACTCGATCACGCTGGACGCAACAAGGCTCAGCGATCCGCAGATCAGCGATTCGAACAAGATCCGACGCTTACTGGTTTCCTTCGCGTCGTACATGACTCGAAGCAACGATACTGTGATGGCCATGATTGCGCCCTGCCAGAGCGGATTGCTCAACGCCAGCCAGATCTTGGCCCATGTGTCTGGCTTGTCAGGCATGGTAGGCATCCGGGTTGCTCCCCTCGGGGAGATTGATAGATCCGGCACCAACTGCACTCCCAGCTCGGAGCAACGGGTGTGGTGGGGCCGAAAACGAAAAGGCCCCGATCAATGTCGAGGCCCTGAATAGGTGCGCGGTCTTTCCCGCTGTCAGCCAAAGACAGTCCCAGCGTCGACGCCCCAATGCATCGATCTCGCCGTTCTTGTCTCTCGCCACCCTGGAAGCACAGTGAGGTCAGGATGCACGGGCTGCCGGTGTTATTTCCGTACGTCGCACTACCGGCTATCGACGTCCAGGCCTTCCCGAAGGCTGTCCTGGCTACAGGTGAATCAGAAAGCCGGCGAGATATCGAAGTAGTAGTCCTTCCCTTCCTCGAAATGCTCGGCCCGGTCGGCAGCCACATTCACGACGTATTCGCCGTACGGGGTGTACTTGCCGTAGATCGCATCCTCTTCCGCAGGATTGGCAGACCACACGGCGCCGAAGTGCAGGCGGGTCAGTGATTCCGTCGAGCCCTGAACAGGCCCTTTGGAGCGAAGAGTCATTTTGCAGCGGGTGATGTAGGTCATCGGTAGATCCTCGAACGTCGATTGAGCAGGAGGGTCTTTCCGGTCTTTCGCCTGCATTTTGGCAATAAAAAACCCCGCTCTAGGCGGGGCTTCATAAAAACTTTAGTCGCTTGAAGTTTGAGGGACTGGGGCCTCGTCGATGCTGATGCAGTGCTCAATATCCGTTATTTTCTTCAGTGCAAGCTCGGCCGTTGAATAAGCTCCGAACATTCTGCCCTGATAAAAAACAACCCACGCAAACTGAATATCCGCGTTGCCAGCCTGCCCTACAACCAACTTCTTGAACCGTTCCGCCAAGTCGTCGACATGCATCTGTGCCATGCCACGCAAAACCATGACGCTCTCCCAGTTTATAGTCGGAATCTCTATTTTCGACTCTGGACAGACTGAGAGCAACAAAAAGCCCGACATATTAGCCGGGCTTCGCAGTGCAACTTCCTAACGCGTAAGATCGATAGGATGAATAAATAATCTCTCATTTTCTCACTCAGTGCAACATTTTTTGGGTATCTGAACTTTGCTTGTAGCTCCGCCGATTAAAACCTATCCAGGGCTTTCCAGATTTTTGCCTACATCCTTTCGAACGGTAAAACGGTCGTATCCGGGGTATGCGCCATACGTGTGACCGGGTCTAACCTATTGGAGCGATAGGTAAATGAAGTCGTAGGTCTGCAGGGGATCTGATACCGTTTAGCCATATGGTCGTGATACACGAGGCTAATTATGGACGTAAACGCCCATTTTCCTGAGTACGAAGCAGAACGCTTAAAACGCGTTGAGGCCCTCTGCCCGCAAAATGAACAAGACGATGAAGTCTTCGAGAAAATGATTTCGATGACTTCAGAATACTTCAATGCTCCCATCGCGCTAATTTCTATTGTCGATAAGCACCGCCAATGGTTCAGGGCTCGGATTGGGATTGAAGAACACACTACACCACGGGACGTTTCGTTCTGCGCCCACTCGCTACGCGACAGAAAGCCCTTAGAGGTTTTGGACGCGCGAGATGATGAGCGCTTCAAAGATAACCCTATGGTCACCGGCCCGCCCTTCATTCGCTACTACGCTAGCGCACCACTTCTCACAAGTGATGGTTTCTCCTTGGGCAGCCTATGCATAATAGATACTTCAGCTCGAGAACCAATGAGCAAGCGAGATGCGGGAATGCTCGTTTATTTTGCTCAACTCGTTGTAATGAGGATTACAAGCTTACGCTCACGGAACTTCATTGATCAGCCTACTGGACTTTTCAATCGACTTAGATTGGAAGAAGATATCCGCATGGCAAGCTCCAGCGGCATTCAGCATGACCTTTTTGCGGTGGACGTAATATCACCGAAATTTTTGAATGACGTAGTAAAAGCACTTGGTTACAGCTTTTCTCAAAAATTAATGCTCGACGTAAAGACTAGACTTCAGTCTTTACTACCTAAAGATTATCTTCTGTACAAAATTAGTCCCACACGTTTTGGGTTTCTTTTGAAAGCTGGCGAGCCGGTCGAGCGCCTCTGCCTTGACATTCTTTCTAACTTTTGCAAACCGGTTGATTGTCAAGGAATTCCAATACCTATGCAGCCAGGCATTGGAGTTTTGAAGATCGCTGATGCAGAAGAGAGGGACTGGCTACGCCTGGTGGTAGGCGCTGCCGACGACGCCAGAGTTCGTAACTTGGGATGGACAATGTATCAGCCTGAGTTGGACGCAGCTCAGCAGCGAGCATTTGTGCTACTGAGTTCCTTGCCTGACGCCGTTCGATCTGGAAATCAACTGAGCCTAGTTTTCCAGCCGAAAATCAGGTTACCTAGCCTAGCATGTGAAAGTGTTGAAGCCTTGATCCGGTGGAATCACCCTACGCTCGGACCTATCAGCCCTGCAGAATTTATACCATTGGCAGAGAAAACTGCATTGATGCATTCGATTACCTTTTGGGTACTTCATGCCGTAGTTTCCCAAGCGAAAGTATGGAGGAGCAAAGGTATTGAGTTACGAATCTCCATGAATGTGACTGTCAGTGATCTTGAAAACTCAAAATTCGTAAACAAAATCACAGAGTACATAAACGACGGCGCACTCCTACCCAAAAATCTAGAACTTGAATTCACTGAAAGTATGCACATGTCAGACCCAAAGGCAGTTATTACTCAGCTAGAGCGCGCCCGTGGGTTAGGCATTGATATTTCCGTGGACGACTTCGGCACTGGCTACAGCAACTGGACATACCTAAGGCAACTTCCGGTCAGTACGGTAAAACTAGACCAGTCACTGATCAGCAATCTGGACACAAACGAAAAAGATAAGAGGTTAGTTAAGACACTAATCGAGCTTGCGAGAGGGTTAGGGTATCGAGTCGTAGCAGAGGGAGTCGAGACCAAAAGTATCTTAGATCTAATTACGCCCTGGGGGTGTTCAGAGGCGCAGGGATACCTATTCACACCCCCACTGAAAGCGAAACCACTAGAAGAATGGCTGGAGCAAGGTGGTTTCAACGCGGCCATGTGATCGGACTACAGAGCCATGTACTGAGTCCTTTTAATTCATTAGAACTTGTCAGCGGGAAGCTCGTTTCCAGCTCCCGCCCATCTCACAAAGCTGGGGTCATATAGGCCACCTTTCCAGTTCATCGCCGCGGCAATTTATTATGCAGCGAACGTCTCAATTAGCCCCTCCGCGTCAAGGAGCTCTTGAGCGGCCACCAGCGCCTCATTCATCTGACGATCCAAAGCTTTTCGTATGGAAGACCGCCACCGATAACGAGTCGATTCCGGCTTGCCGTCGTTATCCCAGTTGGCTATGTCATACCAGGCAGCCGGCAGCACCGCGGCGGAGCGCTTGCCCTCGGCCCCTGCCACTTGCGGAATGGCCCAGGTCAGCACAGCGCATTCCCGGAAGCGTTTCGGCGCCGGCGTGCACACCGAGTTAAGCAGCTCAAGAATGGCGTCGTGCTTGTGCTCCTGATGCGTTGAGTACTTCGCAACGAGCACCCGCCAGTGAGCCGGGGTCAACGTCTTATGTAGCCGACCGAACACCCAGCAGTCCTGCAGAAATGCTGCCTCCTTGCCGACAATCTCCCCCTTCTGCTTGGCACATTGCACCTTCGGCTCAAAGTCGCAGCCGCCGGCGGAACTGATGGTCTCGGCCGCGAGGGCTCGAACTACTGCTGAAACAACGTTGCGATAGGTCATGCGGCTTGCTCCTTTTTCAGTTCTTTGGTCTTTGCCCGGTATTCGGCCTTGATGGCCTTGATCTCATCCACGGTGTACTTGCATGGCGCGTGCAGCCCCTCAAGCCAGGTCACCTTCTCTTCGCCGATGCGCTGCACCAGGCGGATGCGGTACTCCACGGCATTGCCGGAAAGGTTGCGGTTGCACTTCACGCACTGCCGGTGGATGTTCAGCGGCTCGAAGCGCAGCTCCGGGCAGGCGCCGACGGATCGGTAGTGCCCGGCATCCCACCGGCTGCCGGTCATGAGGTCGTTGTCGTTCGGCGTCGAGTCGCAGCTGATGCACGGTAGGTGAGCGTCACGCAGGCGCACGTACTCGTTCACAGCGGCCTGGGCTTCACGCAGGTGGTCCGCCCTGCTCTTCAGCTTCTCCTTGCGGACCTTGATCTCGGCGCGCTCGATCTGGTCCAGGGCCTTGCGGACCTTCGGCGCGTGGCGCGGCCCGTCGACGAGTGCGCACTTCGGACTGCATACGGCCTGGCCCAGGCGCGCAGGCACGAATGAGGCCCTGCACGTTGCGACACGGCACCTCTTTGGCTTGGGCGGCTTGCGCTCAATCGTCATGCAGCCTCCTTGAATGCTTCGAACTCGGCCATTTCGGTCAGGCGCTCTTCTGTGAGCGTTGGCCAGTCATGCAGCACCAGGTACGCGCAGCACTGGCGCCAGAAGTCTTGGAATGTCTCCTCTCCCATCGAGTCGTAGGAGAGGCTTCGGGGTGTTTTGCGGGTGAGCTGGCCCAGGCCAGGGATGTCGAACGCTTCCTCATCGCAGTACACGCCCGACTCCAGTTGCAGGGCCTTGATCGCGTCGTGGGACTGCTTGCCAGAGAACCGATCGATGTTCTGGCTCAGCACCCGGCCCAGGCCGTGGACCAGACCGTTGAACCGTGGGTTGCGAGGCTGCTTGAGGTCGGCGCGGATCTTTGTGTTGATCCGGAAATCCCGCTCGCGAAGGATCGACCGGTCTGCGTCGGAGGACGGCACGAAAGCGGCCACCTCCTTGCCGGTGGCAGGATCTACCAGGCGGCGCAGCACCAAGTACACGGGCATTGGGCGGGGCTTGGCTGGCTTTGTCATGGCTTAACCCTCACTCCTGCAGCCTTCACCCAGCGGCGAACGTAAAACTCGCAGCCACTCGTTAAGCAGACACCGTTGGCAAACCCGGTGTGTGTTTTCGGCATGCCACAGCCGCAGTTGCATTTCGGCTTACGGCCTGGGCGCTTGGGCCGCAACTCCATGTACCGGATGTGTTCAGCCAAACCGCCGACTTGACCCCACCCGGAAGTGCCGCCACGCATTGCGGCAGATCGAGCCGCCGGCGAGAGTTTATTCAAGTCAGTCATGACTGCTCTCCCTTGCCCATGGCGGTGTCGAGCAGCGCGTCTAGGTCTTCACCGGTCATCCCGGTTGCATGGGGGCCAATCCATTCCACGACCTCGATGTATCCGCTACGGGACTGTCGCAGCCATTCATACCGCCCTGAACTTTTGCGCAGCGCCTCGTTTTCGGCCAGCAGCTCCAGCGCCACCTCGCCCACAGTTTTCTCACCCAGGAACTCATCCAGCGCCTCGGTGTTGCGCTTCCAGTCGGCGCAGTCAGCCCGGTATGACGCGGCTTCGGCCCAGAGCAGTTTCTGAAGTTTTTGTTTGTCGATGGTCATGCTCGTTGCTCCGCGGTCTTCTTGCCGAACTTGGCCAGCAGCAGCTCGCGGGCGGACTTACCGTCTACCGGGATGCCTTGCTGAAGGATTCGCGCCTGCGTCTGCTGGTCGGCCAGTTCGTTGGCCAGCTCGAATTCAGTCTTCTGACTGTCGTGGCCGATACCGGTGGCGATCCGGCCGTCGAGCGGTTGCATGGCCTGGGCGCGGCGGAGGATGATTTCGTAGTTGCGGTCGAACCTGGCGCGCAGGCCCTTGTCTTCTTGGCGGGCGCCTCGCAAATCGAACAGACCGGTAGCCTCGGCGGCCAGCTTCACCGCTTCATGGCTGTACGTGGTCATCAGCGCCTCGATCCAGGCGTCAGCAACGGAAGGCATGCAGAAATCTTCAGGCCCCGGCACGCACATCGCGATGAACTCTCCAACGCTCGGCGCGAAAGGCTTCTTGAGCTTGCGGCACTTCTGGATGCCGAACTCGATCTGCTTCAGGGTGCGTATGCCCGCGTCGGCGAATTCCTTGATCCACTCGGCCTTTGCAGCGTCCAGTGCTTCGGTGGACGGCCACGCCTGGCGCCATGCAGGGAATATCCCGCGTAGCCGGCGGAACAAGTCGTTAACTACCTCGACCGTCTGCGGCGTGATGTCGAGCGGCCGGACATGGCTTTCGGCGGGCAGGTTGCCCATCGCCGCCATCAGTTGGTTGACTGGCTTCATGGGCGAGCCACAAGGGCGTCAGCCCACGCATTGCTGTTGAAGTCTGGTTCGCCAGACTGAGTGCGCGGCGTGAACTGGTGGACGTTGCTTCCGGCCGGCGACGGATCCGGCACTTCGTCTTCCCAGCGCTTGCCGTTGATCCACGTCGATGGATGCGGGATGAACCGGCCGTCGTCCTTGAGCCAGTCTGTCGTGAGGCACTGCGCCCCCAGGGCCTGAACCAAAGAATCGAAAAGCTCGTTGGTCAGCTTGAGCTTGTCCCACGCCTTGCGTGCAGCCTCCTTGCCCACCTTGCGTGGATACAGGGCCCAGAACTGCGCGAACAACTCAGCGTGATCGACCTCATCATCGCCATAAGGCTTTTGTTCTTTATCTTCTCTTCTCTTCTCTTCTCTGGTCCGCAAACTGTCCGCATCACTAGCGGACACATTGCGGACATTCTTCGTCTTTCTGTCGTTGCGCTTGCGCTCGTTATCATTGGCGCGGCGCTTGGCGCTGGCCCCGTTATGCTCTTCAAAGCGAGGCATTACAAGGCTTCCGTCGTCTTGGATGCCCGCCCATTCCACGTCAATCATGGCCTGGGTAAAGCCTGGCCACCCCACCACAGCATCCATTGCGTCCACGGTGTAACCGACCAACACCCCATCATCACAATGGGTGTCGAAGATGCTCCAAGCGATGTGCAGTCCGCCAATGATCCGCAACCTGTCCGCTTTCAATGCGGACACCATGCGGAATACTTTCGGATGCGTCTGAAGGTCGATTCGCATTTTGATCCAGTCCCCGGCCATTACGCGGCCCTCTGTGCTTTGTCGTGGGTGAATAGGCCGTCCCAGGTCTTCTTCATGGGTAGTTCGCCGGCCAGGTACAGGTCGTACAGGCGCGCGGCACCCTTCTTCAGCAGGATTGGCGTGTAGGAGATGAAGGGGTCTTTTCCGTGCGGGGTGACTTCGACCTGGTGCTCGGTCATGTACTTGTCGCGGGCGTACGACCCAACGCGGTGACGGGTGCCGGACTTGCTCTCGTTGTAGAGCCAACTCCGTGCTTCCAGGTAATTCCCCACCTGCATTACGTTGACGCCATTGAGGCCCTTGCAGAACTGGGTGTGGGTCATGCCTTCCTTGAACAGGTTTTCAAGCGAATGGATCTTTGTGGCTTGTTGGTGATTCTCGACGCGCAGAACCGCCGTCTGCTCGATCTGATCGGCGTATAGCCTCAAAGCCTCTGCGTAGGACGGCATTGCAACAGGCTTGGCGGCCTGAGCATCCTCCAACTCATGAAGTCGGCGGATGACCTTGTGGCGAAGCGGAATGCTATAGCCAGTCATCAGGGTTTCTGTAAGTTCGCGATCCAGATGAAAACAAGGCATTGAGCGCCCGGAGCCGTCCATATAGGTGCCCCCAAATTTGGGGTCAGTGATTTTCAGCTCTGAGAGCATGTTGCGGATGTCACGCATGACGTGGTCATGACGCTTGCCCGTCAAATCTGCAATCTCACGGGACGACATCGTTGTGCGCGCCACGTTTTGTGATTGCGAAAAACGTGGCGCGAGATTGTTGGGGCTATTGATCGATTCGGTGTGTTGGTGCATGATTCGCTCCACAAGTTGTGTTGCTGTTGAAAAAGCCGGGATTGCGCCCCGGCTTTTTTGTGTCTGAAATTCAGGCTGCCTTCACGGACTGCTTGAACACTTCCAGGCTGACGATTACTTCCTCAGCCTCCTTGAGCAGTTCGGACTTCTCGCGAGTGCAAACCCGGCCATCGGCCTGGGCATCGAAGGCAAGGCGGGTGACATCGGCCAGGTCGGCGTGCAGGCGCAGCAGCGCGGTGTTGAGGTTGATGCCCTCGGGCTTTTCCTTCGGCACCAGGTCGAAACCAAACGCCTCTGCCCACGCCTTCAGCGGCCTGAAGTCCTGAGTGAACTTCATAATCCGGTGCAGTTCCTGGACGTTCAGCTTGTGGCTGTCGTAGTCCGGGTTCGCTTTCTGGGAAAGCAGCGTCTTCGAAGAGAAGCTGGCACCCTCTGCAATCCGCCCTGCCCCGTGTTCGTCCACCACGTCATAGATCGCCTTCATCAATTCCTGCATGTAACACCTCGAAATTCTTTACGTGGCGCCCTGCAGGTGCAGAGGCGATCATTTGCTCAATGGAACGGCAGTCAGGGATGTCAGGCGGCTGTCTTCTTCGGATGGGCCTCGGAAAGAAGCCAAGAAGGCTCGAATGGCTTGCCATTCGCAGAAGCCAGCGCGGCGATTCTTTCTGCGTACCGTGTCTCTCCGGTGTATTCGGTGCGGGGCAGGCAGTCGGCGGTAAGCCACTTGTAAACGGCCCGAGGCGTCTTGCCGCATGCCAGGGCAACCACCGGAACACCGCCGGCATCATCAATTGATTTCTTAAGCGGGCTCATGTGGCCTCCAAGCGAAATATGAACTTGCAGTACATATTATGTCGGAACTGAAAGTACATGCAAGGCCATGCGATATTGAACCTATGGTTCAAATCGAAGAAATACGCGCTGCGTTTGCCTCCCGCCTCAAAAAAGCCGTTGCCGCAAAAGGCTTCGACCAATGGGGCGCGGGCGCTCGGCTGTCTGAAATAGCAAAAGTCACACCGAAGGCAGCGAGCAAATGGCTGAACGGTGAGTCCATTCCCGGTCCCGCCAAAATGCAGGCTATCGCCGAGGCGCTCGATGTGAAAATTGAGTGGCTACAGCATGGGTCTGGTAATGAGCCTGGCCATTCCAGCCTAGGTAAATCCACGACCCCGACGAGCGTTGACGCCCCTTCTGCGGCCGATCTAGTGCGCGACATGCTTGAAAAGCACGGAAAAGGGCTGCCAAAAGAGGTCCGCCAGCGCATTGCGACCGCAGCAAACGAGCCCGCGAGCAACGTCATAACCGTCGACTTCTCTCGCCCAGGCCAGGTTGGCGATGAGGTTTGGATTGCGCACTACGACGTGCGCGCAGCGATGGGTGGAGGGCAGATCCCGCACGAATACCCGGAAATGCTCCAGGACATCAGGGTAAGCCCCAAGCACCTGCGTGACCTGGGTGTCACGTTCAAAGAGCACTTTCATCTCAAGATGATCACCGGGTGGGGTCAGTCCATGGCGCCGACGATTAAAGACCGCGACCCGCTACTGGTCGACATCACTATCCGGGAGTTCACGGGTGATGGCATTTACCTCTTCTCCCACGATGAGATGCTGTACGTGAAGCGTCTGCAAAAGAAAGGCAAGGATCGCTTCAAGATGATTTCGGACAACAAGCACCACGATCCTGAAGACATCCGGGTGGACGACACCCACATCCTGGCCCGGGTGCTCTACGTGTGGAACGGACAACCGGTATAACGCCATGGCTCTGACCAAACCCAACCAGTATCTACGTCGCGACCTCAAGGCGATCGCATTCAACCTAGCACAGTCCTGTGTCGACCTGGGCAAACTGGCGGAAAAGCTCAGCGATGCCGACGCCATAGCCCTAACAGGGTTGGTGGGCACGCTCCATGAGGAAGCCGACAGGCTGGTGGGATATGCGGATGAGGTGAAGGCGGGGCAAATAATCCGGAGCAAGCCCGAGTAGGCGCAGGGTCTTACGCGGCAACCTAAATCAAACTATGCGAGCTGAGTATTGCTCGTATGCACAAGGGAATGTGAAATGAATGCCTTACGGCTCGCGACACTGATAGTTGCGCCGCTTTTTATCTCCGGCTGCTACAGCACGCCAAAAGAAAAAACTGAGTACGAAAAACAGATCGACGCAGTACCGATGCCTGTGACGGAAGCTGAGCGTTTAGAGCAATGCCGTACCTTCAAGCTAGCTGCAGATCGCCAGCAGGCTGAGGATTTCGTGCAATACGCACTGCGGTCCAAGATGGGCGCCTCGGATTCGGAATATACCGAGACTCAAGCTCTTAGAAATCGCCTCAGAGCAATGAAGTGTCCTGGGTATGGCCGGTTTTCCTGATGTTACTGCCCGGAGTGAGCCCATGACTGCATGGCGAGAGCAGACCTTCTGGAGCAAGGTTGGGGTCATTGCATGTATCGCGTTGCTTACGATGATCCCCGGCTATTCCGGCGCGGCTGGTCTTAGCTGGGGCTCATCCGGTCGCAAACGAGTCTTCAGCCCTGGCTTCGTTGTGCTCTGCACCATAGTGGCGGTGGTTGAGTTGATAGTTCTCAACCATTTCTACAGCCGAGCATTACGATAGTAGTAATTAAACGCAGAAAAATTTAGCTGCCTAGGAAGGGCGATAAAAAATGAAAAAAAACACCCTCGAAAAAAGACTTCGTTTCTGGAGAAAGCTCGCCTCACTAGAAAAAAAGATAACAAAGATTCGACTTAAGAAAAAAAACGGCACTCGCACTATCAAAACAAGCTTCATAGCCCCGCCGTTTTTCTCTTTAAATGGACCAGAAAGAAAAGTGCTAGTTGGCTTTATCAAAGAAATAAGAGAATCTGTGATTTCAGGATCAAGGACAGTTTTCATAGACTTTAGAAAAACCCAGAAATTCATTGCTGATGGAACGCTACTTTTTTATGCCGAGATGGATCGGTTGCTGGACCACTACCCTGCCTTGACACTTAGATGTATGCAGCCATTCAATCAAAAGGCATCGCAAGTTCTTCAACAAATAGGGTTTTACAAACGCATAGGCAAAAACGCCAAGGTTTCAACCTGCGAACATGACGACATCATAAGCTGGAGGATGGCGAGAGGACAGGGGGCAGTTGGCGAGCAGTACGATAAGATACTTGGTCATTACGACGGTATAATAACAGAAGCATTACAGTCCGAATTATATACAGGGCTGACAGAGGCGATGACAAACGCCCATCACCACGCCTATATTACTCATAGGGGAGACGGCATCAGATCTTCACCTTCCTATAAGCCTTGGTGGATGTTTTCGCAAGAAAAGGCAGGTATGTTGACAGTGGTGTTTTGTGATTTGGGCATTGGAATACCTGGTTCGCTTCCGCATAGCTCGGATGATGGGTGGAAGCGCTGGTGGGGCGTCATGCGAAGACTTGGGATGCACAACAGAGGTGATGCGAACGTAATCCGGGGAGCCATCAGGCACAGCCGGACCCGCACACAGCTACACAACCGCGGCAAAGGATTGATTCAAATCGTAGAAACCATCAGCGCGGTCGACGACGGCCAGGCCATATTGCAAAGCAACAGGGGTTGGTACAGAATTCACGACCGAAAGGAAACCATCGATGACTACGAGCTGTCTATAATGGGAACCATAATCTTTTGGCAAATGCCGCTAGAGGCGAGGCCATAGTCATGACAACATTGAAGGTAGCTGACCAGTTCTCCAAACACCCCGCCGGTAGATTTCTCACGGACGGCCCTTATAGCGGAGAGCTATTTAGGGAGGTTGTATTAGAGGAAATCATTACTTCTCGCTCTCCTACTGTGATCGATCTGGATGGCGCCAGAGGTTACGGTTCGTCTTTTCTTGAGGAAGCCTTTGGTGGGCTAGCGAGAAAATACCCTTTATCCCTTATAAAATCTTTAATTGCATTTAAATCTAGAGATCAAAATCTTATAAAGAGAATTGAGCTTTATATGGAAAATGCAAAGCATACTAAAATAAAAAAGAAATCATTGCTTTTCGGGGGGCGTTAGATGTCAGGAGCATCACAGGGTAACGGAGTGCCCTATTGGTTTTATCCCGTCACTTGGATTTTGGTAGTCCTTGGCTGGGTTATTGTTAATTGGCAAAACAACCGAAGAGAAGACAGGAAAGAGGTAAGAGCCGCACTCACAAAAATGTATTCAGATATCGCAGAACTGGAGAAGGCAGGAATATTATTCCATACATCGAAGTCTCAGGATTACAATCTTGCATCTGATATCTTAATAATGCAAGGAAAGCTGAGTGAGCGTCTTAGTCAGCTGCGTATTCGTGGGTCATCATATTCTAACGAGCTAGCTTTCTTTACAGACTCAATATCGCTTGAAAATTTTTTAGATGCAAACTTTGTTCGTCAATCTGTCAGCTCCCCACTAGTGAACAGTATCAGAGACACCTCGAAAGAGCTAGAATCCGTGCTCGAGGTTGAGTTCAGCAATTTATTTCGCGCCAACCTTTTTATAAAAATTAATTCTTGGTATCTGCAAACCAAAGAACGGAATGGATCTTTAAGAACTTTCTTTGAATTCATTGGCAAAAACCAACAAACTGTTTTTGGATTTTTGGCATATATGGCAATTCTTGGAATGCTTTATTATGTTTTGAAGATCATACCTAAAAGCGGATAGCCTCAATGCATATTCAAAGATCGATGCCAAAAAATTAACCTATGCCTCTTTCCTCCGGCAGCCTGGTATTGTGGCGCCCTCAGATCGCAATGGAAGCTTCGAAGAATGGACTCATGGAAAACCCTGGCGGCCGCCCTACTGTTGTCAGTCAGCACGCAGGCCGTATCAGGTGATGGCGCAAACCCTATCGCTGCCGCGATATTTCTCACAATTTCCGCGCCAACCATTTTAATCGGGGCGACCACATCCCTAACGACCGAGCCGCCAAAGGTTTTCAAGTCAGCCAAGACTGACGCCCTGACGTTCATCGGTTCGGACGGAGAGATTCGCGGCGCACAGTTTGAGCAAGCGTCCCGACACTACCGATTGAGCTATAGGTCGCCCCTCATGTCCGATATGCAACTCGCCAAGGCAATCGCGACGTCCTACTGAGCACAACATTTCACATCTCTTTCACAGTCGGGCGCTTATGGTTACCCCAGCTCCTAGAGAACATCCCTTTAAGCCCGCTACTCCCCATCGCGGGCTTTTCTTTGTCTGCGATTTGCTCGCGCTCCCAAGTAGCCGTCGACTACTCTTCCAGCATCATTGACTGGAGCCAAAGCTATGCCCCATCCCGAATATTCACTCCCAGACACCCTTGAGCGAATCTATGAGAACCAACTCGCCCTGGAGGCTGCACTAATGGAGTTTACGCTGCTCATCGAAGGACAAGGCAATGCTGAGGTCGGTGGCAACGTACGTGGCGCTTTGGAGACGATCGGCGAGAATGCCGGGCACATCAAACAGGGCTTGGCTAGGTTGAAAGCCCAGGGGCCGGATTGACCGCCCGCCCCTCCAATGGTGACTGTAGGCCACTAATGGTAAGGTGCTTGCTCAATGAGGGAGGGATACCATGCGCTACCGCGCACCAATTGCAGTAGTTGCCTTACTAGTCTCGGTCTCGGCAAGTGCTGGCGTATTTAAGGACGAAACTGATAGGTTCACCGGCAATAGAGCGGTGACTTGGGATTCTTTGCCTGCGCAAGCCAATGACTTTTCATCGTCCACGGTCGCCCTGTATTTTAAAGGCTCGCTAGGACCTGGGTATTACAAGGTTCAGCTAATGACATGGGGAGACAGCGCAGAATTCCGGGAATGCCATCACACCAACTGGCTGGTCGATGGCGTGCGTGATCCCTATCTAGAATACGAGTACTCAGCGACGAGCGCTGGCTCTGCAACGATTGAGCGCTTCGATAAGCAGGTGGACCGGGCAAACCTTCAGCGGCTAGCTTCGGCCAAGCTCATAGAGTTTCAAGTCTGCGGTACTGAGGGGAAGATTTCCCAAAGCGATATGAACGGCATGCGCCAGGTCCTCGACGCAACAAAGTAAAATCCGATGCTCCTTGGGAAAGCCCGCACAGCGTGGGCTTTTTCATACCTGTCAGAACGGCGCTACCTCTTCTTCTGGCTCAAACTCGACCGCTACCCTCCCCGCCGCCTCGACTTCCTGCTGCTCCCACCTCACCGTCACGCTGCCATCGTCATTGAGTGTCAGCTCAAGCTCGTCGGTGTCGACGATCGCGCTCAGCACCTGCTCCCACTCCCGATCCCCGTCCGTGTCCAGGCGATGAATCGTCACCCAGCGCTGCGCTTGCGCTACCGGGTGATTGATCATCGATGAGACGCGCAGCGCAAGGCGCTCCATGCCACTCATTTCCTGCCGTGCTGCCGGTGCCGCCTGCTTCTTCGTCATGAAATCCCCTCCCGATTAAATACTGTATATGCATACAGTTATAGCGAGAGCATAGCGAACCGATGGTTCAGCGTAAATCCCATTTCATCATCTGATTGCCACCTTCCAAAAGTGAACCAAACAAATATGTACTTTTGGTACTTGACTGATTGTGAACCGGTAGTTCATATTTAACCCATCGCAGCGACACACAGCCACTGCGAAGGGCCTCACCGCCCGACGCTCTTTAATAGCACGGGAACCTCGCAGATCGATCCCCAGCAATGGGCACAGCGCGAGCAATAAATTCGATCTCCACGCCAGCTCTGGAACTGGCCGTGCTCACCAAATGTGAGTACGCGAAACCACGCAAGCCGGTCGGCGAAGAACACCGTCCACGAAATGTGTGACGCCGGCCAGAGATATGAATCGGGCGATGCGCGTGGTGGAGATGAAACAACGAATTCAAGAATTAGCGGGCCCGATAGCTTCGGCTGGGCGCGCCGGACCTCATGCACCCTGCCCCACTCAGCCAGGGCATTCAGAGCTGTAGCGAGCATGTTGTAAGGACCTGTGATCCACGGCGAACAGATGCTGTTTGACGCTGTGAGTAGGAAGCTCGAAGCCCGCAACCATGACGAACCGCCGACCTGCAATCAGCAGCGGGATACGCGGCGCCGCCCTAGCGAAGAGGGAGTCACTGCTGACGCAACAAACCCAGGCCGTCGCCAGTAGCGGGCCTGGGCCCCTCCCCACCTCTATTACGTCAGCACTCCTCCCCCGCGCCCATCGGCAACCAGCGGGAGGCATGAGTGTTGACGAATACAGGTGAACAACCCGCCACTTTGGAGGCGACCATGAACGCAGCATTGAAGATATGCCAGGAGCGTTACGACGCTCAGTTGCCTCCAGAGGTTAGCGAGAGCGACGAGGTCACGGAATGGCTTGAGCATTCGGCAGAGCGCTTGGTGTGCGGCGTCGACATCAAGTGGAAGCGCCGTTACGGCCAACCGCAGGTGGTGACGTTCGACCGGTTCTGTACGGTCCTGCAAGGCCACCTGAACCAACGCCAGATTGACGGCCTGGACCAGCGCGACTCGTTTGCCCGCCTGCTGCTGTCAGCGATGCTCGGCAGCCAGAGCGATGCCCGGGCCCACGCGGCCGACCTGATGGGCCAGCAGCGCCCGATTGAGGCGGTCGAGAAGATCGCCGTAGCGCTGCTGAGGCCGTATGCCGAAGACGCTGTAGCAGCGGAACGGGAAGAGGCAGAAGACGATGTGGATGACGAGTTATGAGCCCGCACGTCGAAGTTTCGACCGCCCTGCTCGCCTTGGATCATCCCGACTCCACAGTTTTTGCAGAGGCACTGGTTGAAGAACTAATAGTGTGTCACTTCACCAGCGGCACCTTCACAGCGGATGAATTTCACCACTACAGCGCTTGGTTACTGAAAGCCAGCCGGAAGCGGCTGGCTCAAATGGATAGAACTGCAACGATCCTAAGTTGAACGACCTGCGTTACGATTTTGTTGTTTTTTAACGCCTTTCCCATTTTTACGCTCGTACAGATGGTGAATTAACCAAGCAACCAGAAGCAGCCCAGCCAGGCAAAAAACCAACACCATCAGCTCTATTGCGGGACCTTCGTGTGAAAACATGTTTCGTTCCTCGTCCTGAAGTATCGCGCCTCACAAACAGGCGCCTCCGAAATTATTCGTAACAATTCGAACATTTTCAGAGTAAACACCAAATTCTGAGGTGACAACCCCTAATGCCCTTAGAACCATTGATCTAGACACGTCACTCGTCGAAAAAACCATTCGCGGGCACATCAGAATCAGCGGCGCATATACAAGGAGAAGGCCATGACTACTGCACCAGTCCAATCACTGATCGACGAGCAGCTTGAGGATATCAGCGCTCACAACCTACGCGAGGCGTACAGCCTGGCAGAGCGCCGCGGCTTCTACGGTGCACCAATTGAGCAATATGCAGAACCTGGTTACGGCGGTCGCGTCCTTCAGGTCCTGCGCTATAGGGTTGAGCAGCAGAGATGATCAACCTTTCCCTTTGTTCTTGTTCTTCGCACTGCCCTGCCGCGCTTTGAATTTAGGATTGGATTTGCAGATCACGTAGATCCGGCCCCGGCGCTTCACGATCTGGCAGTCGCGATGACGGTTTTTAGCTTCTTTGAGTGAGGACAGCACTTTCATAGGTGAGGCTCCTTGCATTGAGTCGATATGTTATTACGTATCTTAAATACGAATAAGAACGGTTATCAACTCATATTTCCCCTACCCCTTTCATCGCTGCGAGCATCGCGGCAAGGAATCCCCATGTCCGCAGTAATGAAGCAGGACGACAACACGCCTGCGATGTCGGAGGCCGCGCTCGTTGAAGTGCTGAGCAGCAGCCTCTATCCCGGCGCAGAAAAGAACTCTGTAGTGATGGTGTTGGCTTACTGCCAGGCGGCCCACCTGGACCCAATGTTGAAGCCGGTGCACATCGTCCCGATCTGGAACTCGAAGACGAAAAAGATGCAGGACACAGTGATGCCTGGCATCGGCCTGTACCGCATCCAAGCGGCACGCACCGGCCAGTACGCCGGAATCAGCGAGCCTGAGTATGGCCCTCCAGTAACGGCGAAGCTGAGCGGCGTAGAAGTCACGTATCCCGAATGGTGCCGCGTGACCGTCAAGCGGCAGA
>Ga0182007_10000118_pt1 | contig 54536 bp, 58 predicted proteins | sample Sormic07211113_1_FD_123023 | JGI IMG/M metagenome (GOLD analysis project Ga0182007, IMG submission 123023) | Rhizosphere microbial communities from Sorghum bicolor, Mead, Nebraska, USA - 072115-113_1 MetaG | ecosystem: Host-associated > Plants > Roots > Rhizosphere | place: USA: Nebraska...
CACGGTCGAGGTCGAGGCGTTCTGCTCGTGATCGGCGTGCAGGATGAACAGCAGGTCCAACGCCTTGACCACGTCCTGGTTCAGCTCGTACTGGCCATCGGCGGACTCGAAGGTCTGCTTCAAGAAGCGGCTGACGTAATCCAGCGAGGTGTCCGGCTTGTTGGCCGGCAGGCCCTTGCCGTGGCGGTAGATCAGGGCCGACAGGGTCGGCACCTTGGCGATCAGGCGCACCGCGGCGTGGCGACGCTGTTCAGCGTCGGACAGGTCCAGCGAGGCGTGGTAGATGCCCGACAGCTGCGCGATGGCGGCGGTCAGGATGGCCATCGGATGGGCATCCTTGGCGAAGCTGCCGATCAGCGTGTTGATCGACGGATCCACATCGGCTTCGGCCGCCAGCTCGTCGGTGAAGGCCTTCAGCTGCTCGGCGCTCGGACGCTCGCCGTTGATCAGCAGGTAGGCCACTTCGACGTAGCTCGACTTTTCCGAGAGCTGCTCGATGGGATAGCCGCGATACAGCAGCACGCCCTTGTCACCGTCGATGTAGGTGATGGCGGACTTGCAACTGGCGGTGGCGGTGAAGCCGGAGTCGTACGTGAAGAGACCGGTTTCCTTGGTCAGCTTCGAGATATCGACGCAATCGTTGCCGAGCGTGGGTTTGATGACTGGCAGAACAACCGACTTGTCGCCGGCGTTGAGCGTGACCTGATCAAGATCGGACACTGTGTGCGCTCCTCGAGGGAAGGCGCCCGCCCAAGCGCATGGGTCAGGCACGTGAAGGAAGTCCACGATCGTTACCGTGGATCCCGTCATTATCGCACAGCAACATTTTCGACGCCCTAGGACGGAAGTCGTAGACGCAGGTTCCGGATCGCGCGGAAAGCGTCATACCAGCGCGCACAAGGGCTGGCGCGGCGTCACGGACACAGCGTTCCGTCGGCGGGGCATGCGGGCCTCACCTGGCGTTCAGCAATCCGGAAACAACAAAAAACAACGGCCGCCAAGGCGACCGTTGTTTTCAAGCAGCTGCGTCGGCAGATCAGGCTGCGGTCGGCGCCGGCTTGCCGAAACGCTTCTGGAACTTGTCGATACGGCCGCTGGTGTCGATCACCTTGTGCTTGCCCGTGTAGAACGGATGCGAAGCCGAGGAGATTTCCACCTTGACGAGCGGGTACTCGTTGCCGTCTTCCCACTTGATCGTGTCCTTGGTGGACATGGTCGAACGGGTCAGGATCTTGAAATCAGAGGTAACGTCGTGGAAAACCACGTCGCGGTAAGCAGGATGAATATCGGCCTTCATGGGCGCGCACCGTAATAAGGGCTGGTGGTCAAGAGCGGCATTATAGTCCCGGCCGCCGCAAAGGGCAAGCCGGGTCCATCAACCGTGCGAAAGGTCCGCCGCAGCGGCGTCGTCAGACGCCGAGTGCCGCCCTCACCTGGGCCTCGAAGCGACCCTGGTCGTAGGCCATCAGCAGCTGGGTGTTGTCCGGCTGCCCGGTCTGGCGGTTCCAGTCGACAATGGTAGCACCCCGGCTGTGCACACCGGCCAGTTCCACGTTCAGGGGTCGCGATTCGACCCGCAGCGCGCCTTCCGGCTGCAGCGCCCAGGCCATCGCCAGGGCATCGGCGGCGTACCAGCGCTCGCCCCGGCTGTCTTCGGACCACAGGCGGGTCTGGCGCGAGATCAGCTCGTAGAAGCGGGCCTTGTCGCTGTCCGCGGCCAGCCACTGCTCCACATCGGCATGCAGCAGGCCATGGGCCACGGTGGCTTCCCAATCCGCCACTTCGATGTGCGGGAAGCCGGTGAACACGATGTGCGCCGCCTCCGGATCGAACGCGATGTTGAACTCGGCGGCCGGGGTGATGTTGCCGTGGCAGGTCACCGCCCCGCCCATCACCAGGAAGCGCTTCACGCGCTGTGGCAGGGTCGGGTCGAGCTTCAGGGCCAGGGCCAGGTTGGTCAGCGGACCGAGTGCGACCAGGAACAGTTCGCCGGCGTATTCGTGCGACAGGCGCAGGATCGCCAGCGCGGCGTGTTCGGCCTCGGCCTGGCGCTTGGCGGCCGGCAGGTTGACGTCGCCAAAGCCATCGGCGCCGTGCACATGGGCGGCATCGACCGAGGGGTGCAGCAGCGGATCGGCGGTACCGGCGTAGACCGGCACGTCGTCGCGGCCAGCCACTTCGCACAGTTTCAGGGCATTGCGGACCGTGTGGTCCAGGCCCACGTTGCCGGCGGCGATGGTCAGGCCAATGATATCGTGGCGCTCATCGGCGAAGGCCATCAACAGGGCCAGGGCATCATCGACACCCGGGTCGGTGTCGATCAACAGCGGAATCTTCTTGCTCATCGTTGCCGTCTTGATAATCGGCAAGGGACTTTCGCACCCTGCCATGACAAATACAAGGCGGTGCCCGCCCACTCCGCTTGGCGGCGCGCTACGCCGACGCGTACCGCACGGCCGTGCCGATCCAGCGCCGCACCACCTGATCGGCCACGTCGGGTGCCTCCACCAGCAGCCGCTCGGCAAGCGCGTGCACGCCCGGCAACAGATCCGCATCACGGGCCAGGTCGGCCATCCGGAACCCGGCCAGGCCGGTCTGCCGCGTGCCCAGCAGTTCGCCGGGGCCACGCAGCTCCAGATCCTTCTCGGCGATCAGGAAGCCATCGTTGGTCTGCCGCATCGTTTCCAGCCGTTCGCGCGCCATGTTCGACAACGGCGCCTGGTACAGCAGCACGCAGCGCGACACCGCCGAGCCACGCCCTACCCGGCCGCGCAGCTGGTGCAGCTGGGCCAGGCCGAGGCGCTCGGCGTTCTCGATGATCATCAACGACGCATTCGGCACGTCCACGCCGACCTCGATGACCGTGGTGGCCACCAGCAGATCGATCTCACCGGCCTTGAAGGCGACCATCGTGGCGAGTTTCTCACTCGCTTTCAGCCGCCCGTGCACCAGCCCCACCCGCACGCCCGGCAACAGCGCCTGCAGCGACTCGAACGTGGCCTGCGCCGGGGTGGCGTCCAGCTCTTCGCTTTCCTCGATCAGCGTGCAGACCCAGTACACCTGTTGGCCTTCGCGGCAGGCCACCGCGATGCGTTCGATCAGCTCCGGACGGCGATCGTTGTTGAGTGCCACGGTCTGCACCGGCGTGCGTCCGGGCGGCAGCTCGTCGATCGCCGAGACATCCAGATCGGCGTATTCGGACATCGCCAGCGTGCGCGGAATCGGGGTCGCGGTCATCACCAGCTGGTGCGGCACGCTGCGCCCGTCCGCGCCCTTGTCGCGCAGCGCCAGCCGCTGGTGCACGCCGAAACGGTGCTGCTCATCGACGATGGCCAATGCCAGGTCCTTGAACACCACGCTGTCCTGCATCAGCGCATGCGTCCCGACCACCACCTGGGCCTCGCCCGAGGCGACCTCGGCCAGGACCTTGGTGCGCGCCCTGCCGGTGACCTTGCCGGCCAGCCACGCCGTGCGCACGCCCAGCGGCTCCAGCCAGGCGCGCAGATTGTTCATGTGCTGCTCGGCCAGCAGTTCGGTGGGTGCGGCCAATGCGACCTGCTTGCCCCGCTCCACCGCCAGCATCGCCGCCAACGCGGCGACCACGGTCTTGCCCGAGCCGACATCGCCCTGCACCAGCCGCAGCATCGGGTGCGCCTTGGCCAGGTCCTTGCGGATCTGCTCGAACACGCGCTGCTGCGCACCGGTCAACTGGAACGGCAGGCTGTCGCGCAGCTGTGCGACCAAGGCACCCTGCCCGCGCAGCGACGGCGCGTGATGCGCCTGCAACGCCATGCGCTGGCGGCGCAGGCTCAGGTGGTGGGCCAATAATTCCTCGATGGCCAGCCGGCGTTGCGCCGGATGGCGGCCTGCGGCCAGCGCGGCAAGATCCGCGTCCGGCGGTGGCCGGTGCACGGTCAACAGTGCACTGCGCAGCGATGGCAGGCCCAGGCCGGACAACCAGCCGGCGGGCAACAATTCCAGCGTCGATTCTTCCGGCAACCTGTCCAGCGCCAGCCCGATGAACTTCCGCATCGTCGCCGGGCCCACGCCGTCGACCGCCGGATAGACCGGATCGAGGCTGTCGCCGAGCTCATCATCGTCACTGCCGCCCATCACCCGGTAACTGGGATGGACGATCTCCAGCCCGTGATGGCCAGGCTTGGCGGTACCGTAGCAGCGGATCCGCGTGCCCACGGCAAACTGCGCCACCTGCTGGGCGCGGAAATGGAAGAACCGCAGCACCAGCGTGCCGTACGAATCGTCCTCGATCGCCACCTTGAGCACCGGTCGATAGCGGAAGCCGCGCTCGACCGCGCTCACCCGCCCCTCCACCTGTGCCGCCACCCCCGGCTGCAGCGCCGCGATGGTCGTCAGCCGGGTACGGTCCTCATAGCGCAGCGGCAGATGCAGCCACAGGTCCTGCAGCGAAGACAGGCCACGGGCGGCCAGCTTGATCGCCACCGCCGGCCCGATACCGGAGAGCATCGACAACGATGCCTCCCCGGCCGCGGCCAGCGCCGGTGCAGGAGCCCGTGACCGCGCCACGTCAGGCCTGGTCGAGCACCATCACCGCATCGACTTCGAAGTTGGCGGCCTTCGGCAGACCCGCGACTTCGATGGTGGAGCGGGCCGGGAACGGCGCCTTGAAGTAGTCCTGCATGACCGCATTGACCTTGGCGAACTCGCCCAGATCGGTCAGGTACAGGCCCAGGCGGACGATCTGATCCAGCGAACCACCGGCTTCTTCGGCGACGGCCTTCAGGTTGTCGAACGCACGACGCGCCTGTGCCTCGATATCGCCCACACCGACGATCTCACCGGTGGCCGGATCCAGCGGAATCTGGCCCGAGAAATACACGGTGTTGCCCGCACGCACGGCCTGCGAATACGGACCGATGGCGGCCGGGGCCTTGGCACTGGTGATGATCTGACGGGACATGGGAGCTCCACGGTTCAAAAGGGGGAACGCCATTGTACCGCCGGAACGGATAGCGCCACGCCATGCGTGGCTTGGCGGTGCCGGAACGGAGCGCATCCCCGCATGGCGTGGATCTACCGGGATGCCGTCATCCGGCTGCCCGCCGGGGCACTTATTGCCGCCGTACCGACTGCACCACCGACAGACGCCGCAGCCTGCGCATCACTTCCGCCAGATGGTTCCGATCACGCACCTGCACGTTGAAGCACAGCACCGCCGCATTGAAATCGCGATCCAGATAATCCACGCGCTCGATGTTCGAATGGCTCTGCGCGATCGCCGCGGCCAACTGCGCCAGCACGCCGGTCCCGTTCTCGACCTCCACGATCAGCGAGGTATCGTAATCGCCCGATACCGTCGTATCCCACCCGATCGGCACCCAGCGCTCCGGCGACTTGCGCAGCTCCGCCAGGTTCGGGCAATCCAGACGGTGCACCACGATGCCCTTGCCGGCCGTGTGGTACCCCATGATGTCGTCGCCCGGGATCGGCTGGCAGCAGTTCGCGAAGCTCACCACCCCGCGCTCGCTGCCGTTGATCAGGATCTTCTCCTGCGAATGCTTGGAATGCGCCCCGCCGCGCAACTCCGCATACGCCATCAGGGCCTGCGCGGCCTGGTTCGGCATCCAGTTGCCCAACGCCACCTCGGCCAGCAGCGCCTCCAGGCGCGGGTACCGGTGTTCGGCCAGGAAGGCATCCAGGCGCCCCTTCGGCAGGCGCTCCAGCGAGCTGTCCATCGCCTCCAGCGCGCGGTCCAGCATCCGGTGGCCCAACTGCACGGCGTCCTCGTGTTCCAGCTGCTTGAGCTGGTGACGGATCGCGGTACGCGCCTTCGAACTGACCACGAACTCCAGCCACTGCGGCTTCGGCGTGGCCGAGCGGGCGGTGATCACTTCCACCGTCTGCCCGCTGACCAGTTTCGTGCGCAGCGGGACCAGCTTCTTGTCGACCCGCGAGGCCACCGCCATGTTGCCCACGTCGGTATGCACCGCATACGCGAAATCGAGCGCGGTGGAATTGCGCGGCAAGGCCAGGATCTTGCCCTTGGGCGTGAACAGATAGACCTCGTCCGGGAACAGGTCCACCTTGACGTTGTCCAGGAATTCCAGCGACGAGCCCGCGGCCCGCTGCGAGTCGATCAGTTCCACGATCCACGCATGTGCGCGGCTCTGCGCGCTGTTGGGTGAATCGCCCCCGAACTTGTACGTCCAGTGCGCCGCCACGCCGCGCTCGGCGATCAGGTCCATCTCTTCGGTGCGGATCTGCACCTCGATCGGCGAACCGTACGGCCCGAACAACACCGTATGCAGCGACTGATAGCCGTTGGCCTTGGGGATCGCGATGAAATCGCGGAAGCGCCCATCCAGCGGTTTGAACGTGGCATGCACCGAACCCAGCGCGTGGTAACAGTTGGGCACGTTGCGCACCACCAACCGGAACCCGAACACATCCATCACCTGATCGAAGGATTTGTTCTCGTCGCACATCTTGTTGTAGATGCTCCACGGCGTCTTGATGCGGCTGACCAGACGGTGTTCCAGCCCTTCCTTGGCCAGGCGCTGGCTCAGCTGCACCTCCACCTGCGCCATCGCCTCGCGGCGGACCACCGGCTGGCTGCGGATGTGCTTTTCCAGGATCGCGTGGCGCCACGGGTACAGCGCCTTGAAGCCCAGGTTCTGCAGCTCGCTCTTGACCAGGCTCATGCCCAGCCGCTGCGCGATCGGGGCGTAGATCTCCAGCGTCTCGCGCGCGATCCGGCCGCGGGCCTCGCGGCTCTGCGCGCCCAGCGTGCGCATGTTGTGCAGGCGGTCGGCGAGCTTGATCATGATCACGCGCAGGTCGCGCGACATCGCCAGCAGCATCTTGCGGAAGCTCTCGGCCGCCGCTTCCTGGCGGTCGCGGAACTTCAGCTTGTCCAGCTTGGTGACGCCATCGACCAGCTCGGCCACGGCTTCGCCGAACTCGGCGGCCAGCTCCTCGCGGGTCAGCGGCGTGTCTTCGATGGTGTCGTGCAGGATCGCGGCGATCAACGCCTCCACGTCCAGGCCGAGCTCGGCCAGCACCTGGGCCACGGCGACCGGGTGGGTGATGTAGGGCTCGCCCGACTTGCGGGTCTGGCCGGCATGCGCGGCCGCGCCTACTTCCCAGGCGCGGCGCAGCAGCGGCAGTTGATCGGGCGGCAGATAGTGCGCTGCGCGCTCAAGCTGGAGGACATAGTCGGGTACGGCCGCGCCGGCGGGCGTGGCGACCTTGGCAGTGGGGCCTGGGTTCATGCTCAAAGACTATGCCAGCGGCGTGATATCGGCAAATCCCTGAACAGGGAGTTTCACCTGCAACAACACGCTCCGGCCGCGGCAACTGGCGGCACAAACGAAACAGCCCGCCAAAAGGCGGGCTGTTCGCAGCAACAACAACGGACCCGCGAGGCGATCAGTCGTCGTTCTTGGACATGTCTTCGTCGGCGACGACTTCGGCAGCGGCCCATTCCAGTGCTTCACGCTCGGCACGCTCGCGCTCGGCCTTCTCGACTTCGTCGATCAGGGCGTTGTCGATCTTGCGGGCGGCAATTTCGCGCAGCGCCAGCACGGTCGGCTTGTCTTCGGTTTCGCTGTTGTCCAGGGTGGCCTGGACGCCATTGGCCAGCTGACGGGCGCGCTTGGACGCCATCATGACCAGTTCGAAACGGTTGTTCACGACTTCCAGACAATCTTCTACGGTGATGCGGGCCATGCGGGCTCCCGGCAGCCGGTGAGGGCTGCTCAATCGAATGAGGGAAAGGGGACGGATTGTACCGGCCAGGGCTGGACAAAATCAAGCCAACCGGCTAGCACCCCGTTTGGAATCAGTCGTTTGTGGGCGGGTCCTGGGTCAGCAGGGCCTGGATGAGGCCTGCGTGGCGGACCTTCTGGGCCTCCCGGCGCAGGCGGCTGGCCGTGAAGATGGCGCACAGTTCATCCACCGCGGTCTCGAAGACTTCGTTGACGATCACGTAGTCGAAGTCGTTGAAGTGCAGCATTTCTTCACGCGCGGCGGCCAGGCGCTGGGCGATCACCGCCTCGCTGTCCTGCCCGCGCTTGCGCATCCGGTCCTGCAGCGCCTGCTTGGACGGCGGCAGGATGAACACGGTGACCGTGCCCGGCACCAGCTGGCGGACCTGCTGGGCACCCTGCCAGTCGATCTCCAGCAGCACGTCCTGGCCGGCCGACAGCTGCGGCTCGACCGACTGCCGCGCAGTGCCCTTCCAGTCGCCATGCACCCAGGCATGCTCGAAGAAGTCGCCGGCGGCGATCATCGATTCGAACTCTTCGGCGCTGACGAAGTGGTAGTGCTCGCCGTTGATTTCACCCGGGCGGGTAGCGCGCGAGGTGAACGAGATCGACAGCGCGATCTGCGGGTCGCGGGCCAGGGTGGCATTGACGATGCTGCTCTTGCCGGCGCCGGAGGGCGCGGCCACGATGTACAGGGTGCCGCGTGCAGGCGCACCGGCGGACGGGGTCTGGCTGCTCATTCGATGTTCTGCACCTGTTCGCGGATCTGGTCGATCAGCACCTTCAGCTCGACGGCGGCATTGGAGGTGCGGCTGTCCACCGACTTCGAGCCCAGCGTGTTGGCCTCGCGGTTGAACTCCTGCAGCAGGAAGTCCAGGCGGCGGCCGACCGGCTCGCGCTGCGTGAAGACGCGGCGGATCTCGGCGATGTGGCTGCCCAGGCGATCCAGTTCCTCATCCACGTCCAGCTTCTGCAGCCACATCACCAGCTCCTGCTCGGCACGGCCGGGATCGACCGGGTGCGGCAGGTCGGCCAGGCGGGCGGCCAGCTTGGTGCGCTGGCCTTCGCGGATCAGCGGGATCAGGGTGGTCACCTCGGCGGCGATGCGCTCGATGCTGTCCACGCGTTCCTGGATCGCGGTGGCGAGCTTGTCGCCTTCACGCTCACGCGCGGCGACGAAGCCGTCCAGCGCGGTATCCAGCAGGGCCAGGGCTTCGGCATGCAGCGCGGCGGCATCGACCGCCTCGCCCTGCATCACGCCCGGCATCTGCAGCAGCTCGGTGAAACTCACCTGCAGGCTCGGGAAGCCCGAGGACAACCGGGTCGCCAGCGCGCCGAGCTGGCCGAGCAGCGCATCGTTGACCACCAGGGCACCGGTGACCTCCGGCGCGCGCAGGCGCATGACCAGATCGATCTTGCCGCGGCTGCAGCGCGAAGCGACGCGCTCGCGCAGGTGCGGCTCCAACGCACGCAGCTCTTCGGGCAGGCGCACGCCGACCTCCAGGAACCGGTGGTTGACCGAGCGCAGCTCGCAGGCCAGCGTGCCCCAGCGGGTGGCGCGCTCGCCGTTGGCATAGGCGGTCATGCTTCGAATCATGCGGGTTTCCGGTGCTCTCAAAGTGCAAATGGTACCCTAGCGGTCTCCTCAGAGCCTCCTCGCCCGCCGGTCCCCGGCCCGGGCGTGGCCCCGCATCCCCCCGTCTTACCGGAACTTGAGCATGACTGATTCCCGTCCCAGCGGCCGCCAGGCCGACCAGCTGCGCGAAGTGCGCATCGAGCGCGCCTTCACCCGTCACGCCGAGGGCTCGGTCCTGGTCAGCTTCGGTGAGACCCGCGTGCTGTGCACGGCCAGCGTGGAAAACCGCGTGCCGGGCTTCCTGCGTGGCAAGGGCGAAGGCTGGGTGACCGCCGAGTACGGCATGCTGCCGCGTTCGACCCACACCCGTAACGATCGCGAAGCCGCCCGCGGCAAGCAGGGGGGCCGCACGCTGGAGATCCAGCGCCTGATCGGCCGCACCCTGCGCGCCTGCATCGATCGCGGCGCGCTCGGCGAGCGCACCATCACGCTCGACTGCGATGTGCTGCAGGCCGATGGCGGCACCCGTACCGCCGCGATCACCGGCGCTTACGTGGCCTTGGTCGACGCGGTGAACTTCCTGATCAAGCGCGGCGACATCAAGCGCAACCCGATCTTCGGTGCGGTTGCCGCCGTCTCGGTGGGCATCTACCGCGGCACCCCGGTGCTGGATCTGGATTACGCCGAAGACAGCGATTGCGATACCGACATGAACGTCGTGATGAATGACGGCGGCGGCTTCATCGAGCTGCAGGGCACCGCCGAAGGCCATGCCTTCCGCCGCGATGAACTGGATGCGCTGCTGGCACTGGCCGAGAAGGGCATCAAGGATCTGTTCGCCGCGCAGCAGGCGGCCCTGGCCCAGGCATGAACCGTCGCATCGCCCTGACCACCCTGGTGGTGGCCGACTACGACGAAGCGATCGCCTGGTACACCGGCGCGCTGGGCTTCAGCCTGATCGATGACATCGACCAGGGCGACAAGCGCTGGGTGGTGGTCGGGCCGACCGACGGCAGCGCGGCCGCCTTGTTGCTGGCGCGCGCCAGCAACGACGAACAGCGCGCGCGGATCGGCAACCAGACCGGCGGCCGGGTCGGCTTCTTCCTGAACACCGATGATTTCTGGCGCGACCACGCGGCGATGACCGCGCGTGGCGTGACCTTCCTCGAAACCCCACGCGAGGAGGTCTACGCGACGGTCGCGGTGTTCCGCGACCTGTACGGCAATACGTGGGATCTGCTGGAGCCCAAGCAATGAAACTGGTCCTGGCCAGCGGCAACGCCGGCAAACTGAAGGAACTGCAGGCCATGCTCACCGGCCTGCCGCTGGAGATCGTGGCGCAGGGCGAACTCGGTGTCAGCGATGTGCCGGAAACCGGCCTGACCTTCGTCGAGAACGCGCTGATCAAGGCACGCCATGCCTGCCAGAGCACCGGCCTGCCCGCGCTGGCCGACGATTCGGGCCTGATCGTGGATGCGCTCGACGGCGCGCCCGGCCTGTACAGCGCGCGCTATGCCGGCAGCCCCACCAACGATGCCGCCAACAACGCCAAGCTGCTCGAGGCGATGCGCGACGTGCCGGCCGAGCGCCGCAGCGCCCGCTTCTACGCGGTTATCGTGCTGCTGCGCCACGCCAATGACCCGCAGCCGCTGATCTGCGAAGGCAGCTGGGAAGGCGTGATCGTCGATGAACTGCGCGGCAGCCACGGCTTCGGTTACAACCCGCTGTTCCTGGACCCGGTGCTGGCACAGACCGCCGCGGAAATGGCGCCGGACCTGAAGAACGCGATGAGCCACCGCGCCAAGGCGCTGCAGCTGCTCAAGCAGAAGCTGCCCGCCCTGCTGTGATGCCACACGACCACTGCTCCCACCTGCCCGGCGAAGCCTGTTCGGGGGACCACGACCACGCCCCGCGGCTGGTGCCACCGCCGCTGGCGCTGTACGTGCACCTGCCCTGGTGCGTGCGCAAATGCCCGTACTGCGATTTCAACTCGCATGCGGCCAAGGGCGAGCTGCCGTTCGAGGCCTACATCGACGCGCTGATCCGCGATCTGGACCAGGACCTGCCGCTGGTCTGGGGCCGGGTGGTGAGCAGTGTGTTCTTCGGTGGCGGCACGCCCAGCCTGTTCCCGCCGGAGGCGATCGACCGCTTCCTGCAGGCCGCCTCGGCCCGGCTGCGCTTCGCGCCGAACCTGGAGGTGACCCTGGAGACCAACCCGGGCACCGCCGAGCACGGGCGTTTCGACCGTTACCGCGCGGCCGGCGTGAACCGGATCAGCTTCGGCATCCAGACCTTCAACGACGAGGCGCTCAAGCGCCTGGGCCGCATCCACGACAGCAACGAGGCCGAGCGTGCGGTGAAACTGGCGCAGGACGCCGGCTACGACAACTTCAACATCGACCTGATGTATGCGCTGCCGCAGCAGACGCTGGCCCAGGCCGAGCATGACCTGGAGCGTGCCTTCGCGCTGCAGCCCACGCACATGTCGCACTACCAGCTCACGCTGGAACCGAACACCGTGTTCTTCGCGCGGCCGCCGCAGGGCATCCCCGACGAGGATTCGGCGTGGGACATCCAGGAGCACTGCCAGCAGATGCTGGCCGACGCCGGCTACGCGCAGTACGAGGTCAGTGCCTACGCCAGGCCCGGCCGGCAGAGCCAGCACAACCTCAATTACTGGCGCTTCGGCGACTACCTGGGCATCGGCGCCGGCGCGCACGGCAAGATCAGCAGCGGTGCCGGACAGCACGTGCTGCGCCGCTGGAAGCACAAGCACCCGCAGACCTTCATGGACACCGCCGGTACCGCGGCCTCGATCGGCGGTGACGATGTGATCAGCGCCGATCGCCTGCCGTTCGAGTACATGCTCAACCTGCTGCGCCTGCATGAGGGGTTCGGCCTGAAGGATTTCGAATCGCGCACCGGCCTGGACCGGGCGCAGATCGCCGCGCCGCTGGGCGTGGCCGTGGCCAACGGCTGGATGACCGTCACCGGCGACCGCGCCACGCCGACCGAACTGGGCCGCCGCTTCACCAACGACGTGGTCGAGCTGTTCCTGCCCTGAAGGACGGCGCCTGCCTCAAGGGGTAGTGCCGGCCGCTGGCCGGCTCCCCACATGCCCGGTAGTGCCGGCCGCTGGCCGGCTCCCCACATGCCCCGGTAGTGCCGGCCGCTGGCCGGCTCCCCACATCCCCCGGTAGTGCCGGCCGCTGGCCGGCTCCCCGCGAAACCGTTAGATTCCGTGTTCTCAGGGGAGCTGGAAGAACATCGGATGTCTGCGCCCGCACCTTCGTCGTCCCAGCCCGACATGACCCGCTTCGCGGACGTGGCCGCACCGCCGCGCGTGCGCCGCCTGCTGGCCGCGCTGCACGGGCTGGCGGTGCAGACCCTCACCGCCCCGCTCAAGCTGACCATCGTGGAGCTCGAACGCGAACTGTTCCGCGACGCCGAACGCGCGCGCAACAGCCAGATCCAGGCCGACATTTTTGCCCAGGCCCGCCAGCTGCACGAGGTCAACGCGCAGTTCGGCCCGCGCTTCCTGGACGCGCTGGCCGACAGCCTGGCCACGCTGCGCGGTCCGCGCCACACCCAGCGCATCGTGCCGACCGACGTCTCGGTCCCGGCGACCGCGCTGACCCTGGTCAACGACACCGACGTGGACCGCGACATCGTGCTGGTGGACATCATCCGCCGCGAAGCCCAGCGCTCGGCCAGCGCCCTGCAACTGCTTGGCCAGCGCTTCGGCGTGCTCGCCGCCGGGCCCGCCTTCGATGCCGATGACCTGCCGTTCGGCCCGCAGGCGCTGTGCCGGATCGTGCGCGAGCTGGGCGAACAGTTCGCGCTGGGGCTGGAAACGCAGCTGGCGCTGTACCGCGTCTTCGACCGGCAACTGCTGGAGCGGCTCGGCGAACTGCTGGAACGCGCCAACATCCTGCTCGCGCACGAAGGCGTACTGCCCGGGCTGGTGTACACCCCCTACCTGGCGCGCTCGGCGACCACGCGCCGGATCATCACCGGGCCAGAGCGCGGCCTGCCCGGCGCACGCGGAGGGGCCGCCGCACGGCCGCTGACCGGCTGGAACGGCGGCGCGCCACGCGCCGGCTGGGCGGCGATGACCCGGGAGGCCATGGCGATGACGGCGCCGGCCGCCGGCCCGGCCTTGAGCGCGCCCGCCGGTGACGCTGGCGCCGCACCTGCACCTGCACCTTCATCGTCGTCCGCCTCTGCACCGGCCAGCAACACCGCGCCTGCGCCGGCGGACCTCGGTGCCCCGGCGATGTCGGCCCTGCACCAGTTGCTCGGCGCCGCCCGCCAGGCGCATGCCGCCGGCACGGTGCCGGGCGGCGAGGCAACGGTGGCGCAGGCTGTCGCGGCGACCAGCGAGCTGCCCGGACCGTCCGGGCAGTCCGGGCACCCCACCGACACTGCGTTTCTCGCCCCCGAAACACCCGCGGCACAGCCCGTGCCCGCCGAAGCCGTGCACGCCACGCTGGCCCGGCTGCAGAGCCAGGCCGTCGCTCCGGGCGGGGCCCGCCGCAGCATGGCCGACCTGCACAACGCCCTGCTCGCCCAGGTCCGCGCCGACCATGGCGCGCATGCGGCCCTGACGGTCAAGGACAGCGACACCTTCGACCTGCTCGACATGCTGTACGGGCAGATCCAGCGCGAGGTCCGGCCCGAGGCCGTGGCCGCCGACCTGCTGACCCGTCTGCAGGTCCCCGTGGCCCGCGCGGCCCTGTCCGACCCGGCCTTCTTCGTGCGCGACCAGCACCCCGCGCGCGAGCTGCTCAATGCGGTGGCCGAGGCCGGCGCCAACTGGCTGGGCGAGGAGGACGTGGATCCGCAGCTGGTGCAGAAGCTGGGGCATGCCGTGGATCAGGTGGTCAACGAATACGACGGCGACGTCGCCGTGTTCGACACCGCCAACGAAGAGATCCAGCAGCACTTCCGCGCCCTCGCCCACAAGGCCGAACTGGCCGAGCGCCGTCATGTCGAAGCGGCCCGCGGCAAGGAGCGGCTGGAAGCGGCCAAGCAGCAGGCCAGCGCCAGCATCGAGCAGCTCTGCACACAGGCCGCGCCGCCCCGCTTCGTGCAGGCGCTGCTGAAACAGGCGTGGTCGGACGTCCTCACGCTCACCCTGCTGCGCAACGGCGAGACCTCGCCGCAGTGGCAACAGCGGCAGCAGGAAACCACCCGGATCGCCGAGGTCACCTGCCTGGCGCCGGGTGCGGCCGAACGCGATGAGGCGCTGGGCACCCAGGTCGAGTCCGCGTTGCTGCAGGTCGGCTACCACCAGGACGAAGCGGCCGCGATCGCGCGCCGGCTGTCCACGCCCGGCGGTGCGGATGACAGCAGCTCGCGTACCGAACTCACCGCCCGCCTGCGCGCACGTACACGCCTGGGCGAACAGGCCGAGGCCAGCGATCCACGCAGGGTCGCCCCACTGGCCCGCAGCACGGCCGAGGACGACTGCTATCGCCAGCTGCGCACGCTGCCGTTTGGCACCTGGTTCGAGTTCACCACCAACCAGCAGGGGGATATCCGCCGGCAGCGGCTGTCCTGGTACAGCCTGATCACCGACAACGCGCTGTTCGTCAATCAGCGCGGACAGAAAGTCGGCGAGCATTCGCTGGACGCACTGGCACGGCTGATGGCGCACGGCCAGGTGCGGATCGTCACTGAAGACAAGGGCCGCCTTGTCGATCGCGCCTGGCAGGCCACGCTGCGCACGCTGCGGTCGCTGGCGGGCACCCCTGCGGAGCACGCCGAATGACCTCGCCCGATACCCGACGCGCACCCCGCCGCCAGGTGACCGAGCTGGTGCCGGTGACCGACCGGATGGCCGAGACCGTGATCGGTCGGCTCGGCAATGTCTCCGAAACCGGCATGCTGATGCTGGCCCCGGTGCCGATGCAGGACGACGCGCTGTACCAGCTGCAGTTCACCATCACCGGCCCGCAGGGACAGCCCCTGCTGATCGATGTCGGCGTGCACCTGCTGTGGAGCGAGCAGACCCATGCACCCGGCCAGGCCTGGGTGGGCTTCCGCTTCCTGACCCTGGCGCGCGAATCGCGCGAGCAGCTGCGGCAGTGGATCGCCGAGGAAACTTCGGCAGTCTGAGCGCCGGTTCCGGCACAGCGCCGAAAGCCCGATTGCGGCAGAATCTAGGGCTGCATTCCGCACTGTCAGCGAGCCTCATGCCATGAACCAGCCAGACCTCGGCGCCCTGTATTCCCACCATGCCAGCGTGATGCGCCAACGCGCCGACGAAGCGCTGGCCCGTGGCGGCTTCGATCATCTGGTGATTCCCAGCGGCACCCAGCATTACCAGGCATTCGATGATCGCGATTACCCGTATGCGGTGAACCCGAACTTCAAGGCCTGGCTGCCGCTGACCAAGCTGCCCAACAGCTGGCTGGTCTACACCCCGGGCCAGCGGCCCACGCTGATCTTCTACCAGCCCTTCGATTACTGGCACGTGGTGCCGGATGCGCCGAACGGCTGGTGGGTCGAGCACGTCGACATCGAGATCATCCGCACGCCGGACGCTGCGCTGGCACTGCTGCCCAAGGATTCCACCCGCTGCGCCATCCTCGGCGAGCCGCAGAGCGCGCTGGGCGCGTTCGTGCCGAACAATCCGGCACCGGTCATCGACTACCTGGACTGGCAGCGCGGCTACAAGACCCCGTATGAAATCGCCTTGATGCGCGAAGCGCAGCGGCTGGGCGTGCGCGGCCACCGCGCTGCCGAAGCCGCGTTCCGCGCCGGTGCCAGCGAATTCGAGATCCACATGGCGTATTGCCGCGCGGTCGGCCAGGACGCCAATGAACTGCCGTACGGCAACATCATCGGCCTCAATGAACATGCCGCCGTGCTGCACTACACCGATCTGGGCCGCAGCGCGCCGACCCCGCTGCGCAGTTTCCTGATCGACGCCGGCGCCAGCGCCCATGGCTATGCCAGCGACATCACCCGCACCTATGCCGCCAGCGGACATGACGAATTCCAGGCGCTGATCGACGCGGTCGACGCGGCGCAGCAGCAGATGGGCGCCGGCGTGCGCGCCGGGGTGGATTACAAGCAGCTGCACATCGACGCGCACCTGTCGCTGATGGGCATCCTCAAGGACTTCGGCGTGCTCACCGTCTCGCCGGAGGCCGCGCTGGCCACCGGCGTGAGCGCGGCGTTCTTCCCGCACGGGCTCGGCCATCTGATCGGGCTGCAGGTGCACGACGTGGCCGGCTTTGCCGCCAGCGACCGCGGTGGCCGCATCGAACGACCGCAGGGCCACCCGTACCTGCGCATGACCCGCGCGCTGGAGCCGGGCATGGTGGTCACCATCGAGCCGGGCGTGTACTTCATCGACATGCTGCTGGACGAAGTGAAGCAGGTCGGCAACGGCGCCAGCATCAACTGGGACCGCGTGGACTTCTTCCGTCCGTATGGCGGCGTGCGCATCGAGGATGAAGTGCTGTGCACCGAAGGCGATGCCGACAACCTGACCCGGCCGGTGTTCGCGGCCGCCAGCTGAGGGGCCGCCTCGGGGTAGTGCCGGCCGCTGGCCGGCACATTCCCGACCTTCCCGACATTGCGGTAGTGCCGGCCGCTGGCCGGCTCCTCACGATGCCGGGATGCCATGCGGAGCCGACCAGCGGCCGGCACTACCGGTGTGATGCACCGCACGGCCACCGGTGCCTTCGTCACACACCGCGCAACCACCCATGGGGTGGCTCTACCGTGAAGCGGATCAGCGCTTCGCCATGTCTTCTTCGATCTCATCGGCACTGCGTGCCAACGCCGCGGTCAGCACCTGATGGCCGTCCTCGGTGATAAGCACGTCGTCTTCGGTGCGGATGCCGATGCCACGCCAGCGCGCTTCCACGCTGCGGTCGTCCGGTGAGACATAGAGGCCCGGCTCGATCGTGAACACCATGCCGGGCTCCAGCATCCGCGACTCCCCGGCCAGCCGGTAATCGCCGACGTCGTGCACGTCCAGGCCGAGCCAGTGCCCGGTCTTGTGCCGGTAGAACCGCTGGTAATGCGCTTCGGCGATGTTCTCTTCCAGCGTGCCCTTGAGCAGGCCCAGCCGCAGCAGGCCCTCGGTCAGGGTCTCCACCGCAGCCAGATGGCCGGCTTCATAGGCGTTGCCCGGGCGGGCCTGGACCAGCGCCGCCGCCTGCGCCGCACCGACCAGGTCATGCAGCGCGCGTTGCTCGGCAGTGAAGCGGCCGTTGACCGGGAAGGTCCGGGTGATATCACTGGCGTAGCCGCGATACTCGGCACCGGCATCGATCAGGACCAGATCGCCATCGTGCGAACGCGCATTGTTGTCGCGGTAATGCAGGATGCAGCCGTTGGCACCGGCGCCGACGATGCTGCTGTAGGCCGCGCACGCATCATTGGCACGGAACACACGCTCCAGATCGGCCTGCAGTTCGTACTCGTGGATGCCCGGCCGTGCCACGTGCATCGCGGCACGGTGGGCCTGCACGCTGATGTCGGCGGCGCGCTGCATCACCGCGATTTCCGCGCTCGATTTGAACAGCCGCTGCTCATGCAGCAGGTGGCCCAGCTCAAGGAACTCATGCGGCGGCTGCGCGCCATGGCGCACCTGCGAGCGCACCCGGTTGACCCAGCCGATCAGCTTGAGATCGAACTCGGCATCGCGGCCGAAGTGGTAGTACACCCGCGAGCGCCCTTCCAGCAGGCCGGGCAGGATGTCGTCCAGATCGTCGATCGGGTAGGCGTCGTCCATGCCGTACTGCGACACCGCACCTTCCTGGCCGGCGCGCGCGCCGTCCCAGGCTTCGCGGTCGGCGTCACGCTCGCGGCAGAACAGGATCACCTCGCCATGGCGGCGGCCCGGAATCAGCACCAGTACGGCCTCCGGTTCCGGGAAGCCGCTCAGGTACCAGAAGTCCGAATCCTGGCGGAACGGATAATGCGTATCCAGGCTGCGCACCCGCTCGGACGCGGCCGGCAGCACCAGGATCGCGTCATCGCCGGCCATCTCCATCAACTGCTGGCGACGACGGGTGTATTCGGCGGCGGAGATGCCGGTCAGCTGCCGGATATCCATCTCAGTTCAGGCGCTGCCGATGGCGCGCGGCCATGACGCAGTCGCCGTGCAGCAGCAGCACCGCCACGCGGATGAACTCCTCGATCTCGGCCAGTGCGTCTTCGTCATCGTCGTTGCCGCTCTCGAAGTCTTCGCTGGAGGCCTGGGCCAGCTTGGCCAGATCGGTCAGGGCCTCGTCGCCCTCTTCCGACAGCGCCGGGCGGTTCTGGCCCGAGCCGAGCCCGAAGCCCCCGAGGAACGCGCGCGCCCAGGTGAACAGCGCATCGGCCTGCGCCGCGGTGTCGCTGGCATCGCTCAGCAGCAGCTCGAACGCGAAGTCGCGGTCTTCCAGTTGCGCCACGCTGGCATCCAGCAGCCGCGCCAGCGCGTCGCCTTCGGCCGGGGTCGGCAGGTTGTCATCGGCCAGCACGCGGGCCGGCCATTCACGCACCGGCGCACCGCCGGCGGACAGCCAGCCGCACAGGCCGCCGTGCAGTTCAGCGGCGCTGGCGCCCAGGCCCAGGGCCTGGCTGGCCTGGTTTACGTCGTCGACACTCGGGAGTTCGGTCATCTTGGGGCTACGGTTTGTGAGCGCCACAGTGTAGCAATCCACCCGTGTCGACCGGGTTGCGATGGGTGCCACCGGGCCCCTCCCCGGTGCCCCGGGGTCGACCGCCCGCAGGCCCCGTCAATATTCGCTTGACCGCCCCATCCGCCCTTGCCTATCGTGCCGGACATGGAACCCGCCGATGCCATCGCCCAACTGCAGGCCTTCGCCGCCCGGGTGGAGGCGTTGCTGGAGCGCAACCAGCGCCTGGCCGACGAGAACCGCAGCCTGCGCCACCAGCAGGAACAGCTGGTCGCCGAACGCTCCCAGCTGCTGGCCAAGAACGAGCAGGCCCGCTCCCGGGTCGAAGCGATGATCACCCGCCTCAAATCCCTGGAGCAGCACACATGAGCCAGACCGAACCGGTCAGTGTCCGCATCCTGGATCGTGAATACACGGTGGGCGTGGGCGCGGAGGAACGCGAGAGCCTGACCGCCGCCGCCCGGCTGCTGGACGCCAAGATGCGCGAGATCCGCGGCAGCAACCGGATGGCCGCGGTCGACCGGGTCGCGGTACTGGCCGCGCTGAACCTGGCCCACGAACTGCAGCAGCTGCGCGATGAGCACGCCCGCCAGGCGATCGCGCTGCAGCAGACCCTGGGCGATCTGAACCGCCGTCTGGATCGCGCCTTCGACGGCGCAGGGTGATCCACGACGGGTTCCACGCGATGGCCGATTGCACAAGTACATCGCGTGGCCTTCATCGATCTGAATTGACGTGCAATCCGACCGACGAACGGACTGGTCGAATCGCACAAGAGGGCTATAATCCTCGTCGCGTTCTCTGCTGTGAACGACGGCGTGTGCAAACATTCGCCTTGTCCCTTAATTACGACCACGGGTGCGCGACGGCGCCGGGAGTGCAAGTCCGCCTTGTAGCGGGAAGCCCGATGGAACCCCAGCGTACCCACTTGAACCCCGGGTTCAAGGTCGTTTCGCATGCATCGTCACGGCGGAGAATGCAATATTCCAGCAAGAGCGGCGTTCCCTTGGGACGTCGCTCTTGTTTTATCCGCTTCCCCCGCACGCTCCGGACCCAGGCATGACCGACCCGCGCTCCGCACTGCGCCAGCAGCTGCGCCAACGCCGCCGTGATCTCCCCGCCGCCGTGCGCCTGGCCGCCGCCGAACAACTGGCTGATGGCCTGCTCTCCCTTCCTTTCGCGCCCACGCAGGGCCATGTCGCCGGTTACTGGGCGATGGATGGCGAAATCGCACTGCACCGTTGGCAGATGCAGTTGCCCGCCGGGCTCACCTACTGCCTGCCGGTGCTGCATGAGAAAACGCTGCGCTTCGCGCCGTGGCGCCCGGGGCAGGCGCTGACCGCCAACCGCTTCGGCATCCCCGAACCCGACGTTGCGCTGGACGACACGCTCGCGCCGGAACAGATGGCCCTGGTGGTGGCGCCGCTGGTCGGTTTCGACGCACAGGGCCGCCGGCTCGGCATGGGAGGCGGCTGGTATGATCGCAGCTTCGCATTCCGCCACCTGCGCCCGGCGCCGCCGTGGCTGGTCGGGGTCGGCTTCTCGGTCCAGCAGGTCGATGACCTGCCGGTACAACCGTGGGACGTCGCGGTGGATGCGATCTGCACCGACGCGACCACCCTTGTTCCTGTACCGGCCGATGGCCGGCACCTACCGCGATAAATCCACGCATGACCGCACGCAAGCGCTACTGGCTGATGAAGTCCGAACCGGACGCCTTTTCCATCGATGATCTGCAGCGCGTAGGCCGCGAGCCCTGGAACGGCGTGCGCAACTACCAGGCGCGCAACTTCATGCGCGACGGCATGAAGGTTGGCGACGGGGTGATGTTCTACCACTCCAACACCAAGGTGCCGGGCATCGTCGGGCTGGCCACGGTGGCCAGCGAGGCCTACCCGGACGACACCCAGTTCGATCCCAAGTCCGATTACTACGATCCCAAGGCGACCCGCGAAGAACCGCGCTGGATGCTGGTGGACGTCGCCTTCGAGCGCAAACTGCGCGACACCATTTCGCTGGACGAGATCAAGCTGCACGCCGATGCGCTGGGCGAAGGGTTCCCGTTGACCGCGCGCGGCAACCGCCTCTCCATCCTCCCGGTGACCGCCGCGCAGTGGAAGCTGCTGCTGTCGCTGGAAAAGCACTGACCCCCTTTCCTCCAAGAGTTGCCCGCCATGTCCGAAGCCAAGCGCCTGGCCGCTGAAAAAGCCATTGAATACGTCGAAGACGGCATGATCGTCGGGGTCGGTACCGGCTCCACCGTCGCCTACTTCATCGACGCCCTGGCCAGGATCCAGCACCGCATCAAGGGCGCCGTGTCCAGCTCGGACCAGAGCACCGCACGCCTGAAGCAGCACGGCATCGAGGTGTTCGAGCTCAACCACACCGGCACCCTGTCGCTGTACGTGGACGGCGCCGACGAGTGCGACGGCAACAAGAACCTGATCAAGGGCGGCGGCGCCGCGCTGACCCGCGAGAAGATCATCGCCGAGGCCAGCGAGCGCTTCGTGTGCATCATCGACCCGAGCAAGCAGGTCAAGGTGCTGGGCAAGTTCCCGCTGCCGGTGGAAGTGATCCCGATGGCGCGCAGCCTGGTCGCCCGCCGCATCCTGGACATGACCGGCGGCCAGCCGGCGTGGCGTGAAGGCGTGGTCACCGACAACGGCAACGTGATCCTGGACATCCACCATCTCGAGATCACCGATCCGGTGAAGCTGGAGCGCGAGCTCAACCAGCTGCCGGGCGTGGTCAGCGTCGGCCTGTTCGCACGCCGTCCGGCCGATGTGGTCATCGTGGGCGGTGAACCGCCGATCGTGATCTGATTCCGTGGCCGTCGCCCCGCGACGGCCGCCCCAACGAGGCACTCCCATGTCCCTGCTGCGCCTGCTGCCCCTGCTCCTGCTGATGACCCTCGCCGGCTGCGCCAGCACCCACGCCCGTCACTGGGTGGAACTGGACGGCAACCGTTACCACGTTGAACTGGCCACCAACGATGACACCCGCGCCCGCGGCCTGATGTTCCGCGACCAGATGCCCGAAGACCACGGCATGCTGTTCATCCACGAACGCGAAGAGCTGCAGGCGTACTGGATGAAGAACACCAAGATCGCCCTGGACATCCTGTACTTCGATGCGCAGCGTCGCCTGGTCAGCCAGCAGCGCGACGTGCCGCCGTGCTCGGCCGGCGATCGTTGCCCGCCCTACCCCAGCAGCGAGCCGGCCCGTTACGTGCTGGAACTCAACGCCGGGCAGGCCGAGAAGATGGCGCTGAAAGACGGCACCGAACTGAAGTTCGGCCCCGGCATCGCCGACGACAGGTAAAACGGCCCTGATGAACGCGCCGCGCCCTTGAATCGCGGCGCGTTTGTCGCCAGTCTTGTCCCATGCAGGGGCAGATCACATTGCCGACGTGGGACTCACTGGCCGAGCTGGACGACGAGGCGCTGCCTCTGTTGCCGACCGCGCTGCTGATCGCCCGGGACGAATACCCGGACCTGGACCCTGCCGTCTACGACGCGGTCCTGCAGAGCCACGCCGACCACCTGCGCACCGAGATCGCCACGATCGACATGTGGCCGCTGAAGATCGCCGCGGTCAACCGTCACCTGTTCGACGAGCTGGGCTACAGCGGCGACCACGGCGAGTACTACGACCCGCGCAACAGCTATCTGAACCAGGTCTTCGAGCGTCGACTGGGCAACCCGATCTCGCTGGCACTGGTGCAGATGGAAGTCTCGCGCCGGCTCGGCATTCCGCTGGACGGGGTGTCCTTCCCCGGCCACTTCCTGGTGCGCCTGCCGCTCAACGACGGCGTGCTGGTGATGGACCCGTTCAACGGGGGCCGCCCGCTGGGGGTGGAGGAACTGCGCGAACGCGCGCGCTCGCACCTGGGCGGTGAAGTGCCTGACGACGACGTGCTGGCGCAGATCCTCGACCCGGCCCCGGCGCGCGCGATCCTGATGCGGATGCTGCGCAACCTGCATGGCGTGTACGTCGAGCGGGGGGAATGGGACCGCGCCGCACGCAGTGCCGACCGCCTGCTGAAGCTGGCGCCCGAGCAGGACGACGCCCTGCGCGATCGCGGCATGGCCTATCTGCAGCTGGACTACGAGGCCGGCGCGCGCAGCGACCTGGGGCTGTACCTCAAGCGCAATGCCAAGGCCAGCGACGCCCAGCTCGTGCGCGAGAAGCTGGTCGGTCTTGGTGGCGTGGTGCCGCGCCTGCACTGAGGGCGCCGTGATGCTTGCCGGGCGCTGACGCCCGGTCGTGCCTCCGTCGACTCAGTCGACTTCGACCATCTCGAAATCATCCTTGGTCACGCCGCAGTCCGGGCAGGTCCAGGTATCGGGGATGTCCTCCCAGCGCGTGCCGGGGGCGATGCCCTCTTCCGGCAGCCCGTCTTCTTCCCGGTACAGGAAGCCGCAGACAACGCACATCCAGGTGCGGAAGGTGGTGGCGGTAGCGTCGGTCATCGGATAATCACGGCGGGACAGGAGCTGACAGTGGTCATTGTCCCACTCCCGTTGCGCTACCGGTAGCCATTGATGAATCACGCTTCAGCCCCCACGCCGCCCCGCGGCGTCTACCTCATCACCCCCGACGAGCCCGATACCGCGCGGCTGCTGGCGCGCACCGCGCCGTTGCTGGCGGCCGGCGCGACCTGGCTGCAGTACCGCAACAAGACCGCCGATGCCGCCCTGCGCCTGCAGCAGGCGACCGCGCTGCAGGCGCTGTGCGGGCAGCACGGCGTGCCATTGATCATCAATGACGACCCGGCGCTGGCCCATGCCGTGGGCGCCGCTGGCGTGCACCTGGGCGGCACCGACGGCGACATCGGCGCGGCGCGTGCCCTGCTGGGGTCCGACGCCATCATCGGCGCGTCCTGCTACGACCAGCTGGCCAATGCCGCGCGTGCCGTGGCCGAAGGCGCCAGTTATGTGGCCTTCGGCGCGTTCTTCCCCACCACCACCAAGGTCACCGCCAGCCGTGCCACGCCGGACCTGCTGCGGCAAAGCGCCGCACTGGGCGTGCCGCGGGTGGCGATCGGCGGGCTCAGCCCGGACAATGTGGGTCCCATCATCGCGGCCGGTGCCGACCTGGTGGCCGTGGTCAGCGGCATTTTCGCCGCCCCCGACCCGGTTGCCGCCCAGCGCGCCTTCCTCGCCCAGTTTCCGTAAGACCCAGGACACTCCATGAACCACGACCAGTCCCACGCCCTGTTCACCCGCGCCCAGAAGCTGCTGCCGGGTGGCGTCAACTCGCCGGTGCGCGCGTTCAAGTCGGTCGGTGGCGAGCCGTTCTTCGTCAAGCGCGCCGATGGCCCCTATCTGTATGACGTGGACGACAACCGCTACATCGATTACGTCGGCTCCTGGGGCCCGATGATCGTCGGCCACAACCACACGGCCGTGCGCCAGGCGGTCAAGCAGGCGATCGGCAACGGCCTGTCGTTCGGTGCGCCCTGCGAAGCCGAAGTGACCATGGCCGAGACCCTGACCCGGCTGGTGCCCTCCTGCGAAATGGTGCGCATGGTCAACTCCGGCACCGAGGCCACGCTGTCGGCGATCCGACTGGCGCGCGGCGCCACCGGCCGCAGCCGCATCGTCAAATTCGAAGGCTGCTATCACGGCCACGGCGACTCGTTCCTGGTCAAGGCCGGCAGCGGCATGCTGACCCTGGGCGTGCCGACCTCGCCGGGCGTTCCCGCGGGCCTGAGCGAACTCACCCTGACCCTGCCGTACAACGATTTCGATGCGGCCACGGCGCTGTTCGAAACGCAGGGCAGCGAGATCGCCGGCCTGATCATCGAACCGGTGGTCGGCAACGCCAACTGCATTCCGCCGCGCGAGGGCTACCTGCAGCACCTGCGCACGCTGTGCACGCAGTACGGCACGGTGCTGATCTTCGATGAAGTGATGACCGGCTTCCGCGTGGCCCTCGGTGGCGCGCAGGCGCATTACGGCGTGACCCCGGACCTGACCACCTTCGGCAAGATCATTGGCGGCGGCATGCCGGTGGGCGCTTACGGCGGTCGCCGCGAGCTGATGTCGCAGATTTCCCCGGCGGGCCCGATCTATCAGGCCGGCACCCTGAGTGGCAATCCGGTGGCGATGGCCGCCGGCCTGGCGATGCTGGAGCTGGTGCAGGAACCGGGCTTCCATGATCGCCTGGGCGCCGCGGCGGCACGCCTGTGCACCGGGCTGGAAGCCGCCGCCGCCGAGGCCGGGGTCGCGGTGACCACGACCCAGGTCGGCGCGATGTTCGGTCTGTTCTTCACCGATCAGAAGGTGGAAACGTATGCCCAGGCGACCGCCTGCGACATCGCCGCGTTCAACACCTTCTTCCACGCGATGCTGGAGCGCGGCGTGTTCCTGGCCCCGTCGGCCTACGAGGCCGGGTTCCTGTCCAGCGCCCACGACGACGCGATCATCGATGCGACGCTGGAAGCAGCGCGCGAAGCCTTCAAGGTCGTGAAAGGCTGACCAAAACGGGGACGGAGGTAATTAATAACCACCTCCGTCCCTGTTATTCAGCCGAACACGAAGCGGCCCTTCATCATCGCGAAGTGGCCCGGGAACGAGCAGAAGAACGTGTAGTCGCCGCCCTTGGTCAGCTTGGCGGTGGAGAAGGTGACGCTGGTGGTCTGCCCACCGCCGATCACCGGCGTATGCGCCAGCACGCGTGCATCGCCCTTGGGCAGGTAGCTGTCGGCCAACGTCGCGCGCATGCCGGCCATCGCCACCGGCTGGTAATCGGCGGTGCGGGTCAGCACCCAGTTGTGGCCCATCGCGGTCGCGGCGAGCTTGCCGGTGTGGCGCAGCGTCAGCTTCACCTGGGTGCAGTCCGCCGCAACCTTGAGTTCCTTCTGGCTGAAGCTCATCTGGTCGGTGCTGTCGAGCGCGATCGCGCAGACACGCGCATGGGCAGCCGGGGCCAGCATCAGGCCGGCGAGCAACACGGGGGCAAGCAGTTTCAAGGCGATCTCCATCGAACAGTCCCTGCGATTCTAGTGACCGCCTGTGCAGGCGACGTGCGACGCGATGTCGCAGCGCAGCCCCCGGCTGGGGTACGGTCAGCCTTGGACCTGGACGATACTCCTCCAATGCCCCCTGCGATCGAGTGCCTGCTGCTGGATTTCGATGGCGTGCTGGTGCGCTATGCCCGGCATCTGCGCGTGCGCCATCTCGCCGCGGGCATCGGCTGCAGTGCGGCGCAGGTGCAGGCGGCGCTGTTCGACAGTGGACTGGAGCGCGCCTACGACAGCGGCATGGCGACGGACGCCTACCTCCAGCAACTGGGTGAGGCGCTGCAGACCACGATCAGCATCGCGCAGTGGCAGGCGGCGCGCATCGCGGCGTGCGCGCCGGAAGCAGGGGTCATCGAACGCGTGGCACGGATCGCCCGGACGTTGCCGATCGCGATCCTGACCAACAACGGCGAATTGATGGCACGGACGATTCCGCTGCTGCTGCCGACCCTGGCCGATGCCCTGCACGGCCGCATCCTGTGCAGCGGTGCACTGGGCGGGCGCAAGCCGGACCCGGCGGTATTCACCCGCGCACTGGAGCGGCTGGGCGCGCGCGCCGAGCGCACGCTGTTCGTCGATGACCTGTTCGTCAATGTGCGCGGTGCGCGGAAGGCGGGCCTGCAGGCCGAGACCGCGACGGACAGCCGCGCGTTCGGCAAGGTCATGAAACGGTACCGAGTGGAATGAGCGTGCCGGAGGTACCCACCAACGGTGGGCACCTGCCGGATACCTCGCTCAGCGCGACGCGATGAACGAGGCGACCGCTGCGCGCAGCCGCTTCAGGCCTTCGGCGATTTCTTCATCGGTGATGTTCAGCGACGGCACGAAGCGCAGCACGTCCGGGCCGGCCTGCAGGGTCAGCAGGCCGTGGTCGGCGGCGTGGTCGAGGATGGGACCAGCCTGGCCGGCGAAGTCCTTGTCCAGCACCGCGCCCAGCATCAGGCCGCGGCCGCGGACCTGGCTGAACACCTTGAACTCGTCGTTGATCCTGCCCAGGCCATCGCGCAGCGCCTGCGACTGGCGGCTGACGTTGTGCGCGATCTCGGGAGAGGACAGCTTGCGCAGTGCCACGCGGGCCACCGCAGCCGCCAGCGGGTTGCCGCCGAAGGTAGTGCCGTGCGCGCCGAACTGCATCACCTCGGCGACCTTCGGGCCGGCCAGCATCGCGCCGATCGGGAAGCCGCCGCCCAGCGCCTTGGCCAGAGTGACTATGTCGGGCGTGATGTTGTCCTGCCAGTGCGCGAACAGGGTGCCGGTGCGGCCCATGCCGACCTGGATCTCATCGAGCACGACCAGGGCATTGTGCTGGTCGCACAGCTCGCGCACGCGCTTCAGGAAGCCCGGCTTGGCCGGCATCACGCCGCCCTCGCCCTGGATCGGCTCGAGCATCACCGCGGCGACATCGCCGGCCGCCATCGCGGTTTCCAGCTGCACCTCATCGTTGAAATCGACATAGCGGAAGCCACCGGGCAGCGGCTCGTAGCCTTCCTGGTACTTCGGCTGGGCGGTGGCGGTGACCGCAGCCAGGGTGCGCCCGTGGAAGCTGCCGCGGAAGGTCACGATCACGCGCTGGTGCGCCGGGCGGCCCAGCGAGGAAGCCCACTTGCGGACCAGCTTGATCGCCACTTCGTTCGCTTCGGCGCCGGAATTGCACAGGAACACGCGCTCGGCAAAACGCGAGGCGGTGACCAGTTCTTCGGCCAGGCGCAGCGGCGGCTCGCTGTAAAAGACGTTGCTGGTGTGCCAGAGCTTGCCGGCCTGCTCGATCAGCGCCGCGGTCAGGTCCGGATCGTGGTGGCCCAGGCCGCACACGGCGATGCCGGCGGCCAGGTCGATGAACTCGCGGCCCTGGGTGTCCCAGACGCGCGCGCCCTGGCCGCGCTCGAGCACCACCTGGCGCGGTTTGTAGACCGGCAGGTAGTAATGCGACAGGGACAACAGCGGATCGGTGGCAGCGGCGGTCATGGCGGTCAGGGGCTCAGGAAAGATCCCATTCTCGCGCTTTGGGCCGGTGGGGCACAATGCGGGCCATGCGACCGTTCACCGCCCCCCAGCTCAACCCCGCCACCGAGTCCGGCTGGCGCCGCCAGTGGTTCGACATCATCTACCGCCACGACACCCGGCCCTCGCGCAATTTCGACCTGCTGCTGGTCTACGCGATCATCGCCAGCGTGGTGGTGGTCATGTTCGACAGCGTGCAGCGCTTCCACGCGGCCTACGCGGACTGGCTGTATGTGCTCGAATGGGGCTTCACGCTCCTGTTCACCGCCGAATACCTGCTGCGGCTGGTGGTGGTCAAACGCCCGCTGCGCTACGCGTTCAGCATCTGGGGCATCATCGATCTGGCCTCGATCCTGCCAACCTACCTGTCGCTGTTCATCCCCGGCGCGCAGAGCCTGCTGGTGGTGCGCGCGCTGCGCATCCTGCGGGTGTTCCGGATCCTCAAGCTGACCCGCTATATCGAAGAAAGCGGCGTGCTGATGGAGTCGCTGTGGCGCAGCCGCCGCAAAGTGCTGCTGTTTCTGTTCACGGTGATCACCATCACCATCATCGCCGGGACGATGATGTACGTGATCGAAGGCCCCAACCACGGCTTTACCAGCATCCCGAGCAGCATGTACTGGGCGGTGGTGACGATGGCCACGGTGGGATTCGGCGACATCGTGCCGCAGACCGTGCTCGGCCGCTTCGTCACCTCGGTGCTGATCCTGATCGGCTACAGCATCATCGCGGTGCCGACCGGCATCTACACCGCCGAACTGGCCAACACCATGCGCGATGCCGAGCATGCCGCGCGCCGGGATGCACGCGGCTGCCCGCACTGTGGCCTGGAAGGCCACGAACCCGACGCGCGCCATTGTCGCCGGTGCGGCAGTGCCCTGCCGGATACGTTCAACACGTAGATCCACGCCATGCGTGGGTGAGAACCTGCGCAGTGCGGATCAACGGTCCGCCCCCCCCCACCCGACCGTCAAGGCATGCGGTTGCTGGTGGTCACCAAGTCGTTGTACGCGTCCAGGATGTCCGACTGCGCGCCTTCCGGGGCCGAGGTGAGCCAGCTGCCCGAAGCCTTGCGCTCCGCAGCCAGGCCTTCCGCACTGATCGGCTCGCCCTGCTCAATGCGTTCGATGCCACGGCCGGCCTTGCGGATAAGCGTGTCGGCCGAGCGCTGCACATGGCCCCACATCGGGTCGTCCTTGCCGATGCCGGCGGCCTGCATCTCCTTCACCAGTGCTTCGTAATCCGCCAGGCGCGTGCGCAGCGCGGCGACGTCCGGCTTTTCATCCTGGAAGGCCACCGCAAGCTGCTTGCCGTCACCGACCAGGCGCAGGTGGTAGTACGCCGGCGAACGGCCCTCGCTCTCTTCGATCTCCTTCAGCTGCGCGGCACGGCGGTCTTCCTCGTTCTTTTCCAGCGCCACGTCCAGTGCGTCGCTGGCCTTGAAGAAGGCCGCATAGGCCTGCATCAGCGGTGCGTGCTGGGTGCGCATGCCTTCGCCACCATCGCGGCGGAATTCCTCGCGGCTGAAGTAGCCATCGGCCTGCTCGATCTTCGCATACAAGGCCTGGAATGCCTGCTGGTAATCGCGCGCTGACGCATCCATCGGCGTCGCCGGCGTCATCGCCAGCGCGTCGGTCAGCGGCTGGCCGCAATATTCCACGCGGTGCGACAACACCGTGCCCGGCGAGCGCGGCTGCGCTTCCTTGCCGGTCGGGCCGGCCTCGACATCCTTGATCCAGCCGGTATAGGTCTCGAAGCCCTCGTGGATGGGCTGCTCGACGCCGTTGTAGCACTCGATATAGGCATTGACCTTGGCAAGGCTGGGATCGGCCGGCGACAGGCCGGTGGACTTGTTGCAGCCAGCCAGGCCGGCCACGGCGCCCAGCAACAGCACCGGCAGTACACGTATAGAAGCGTTCAATTCAGTTCCTTGCACACAAAAAACGGTAGGGCGCCTTACTGGCGGTTGCTCTGGAAGACCAGCGCGTTGTATTCCTGCATCAGCTTGGCCGGCGAGCCCTGCGGCGCCATCGACGGCGAATCGAGCATGCCGCGCTCGAACCTGCTGTACGCCCTTTTTTCGCTGACACGCTGCAGCCGTTCCTTGCCCTGGCGGCGGAAGTTCTCCGCTTCGCGTTCGAAACCCTCCCAATCGGACTTGCCGGGCTCCTGATCAGCCACCTTGGCATGCGCTTCGTCCGAAATGCGGTTGAATGCGTCCAGACGCTCCTGCGCCTTGGTCGTGTCGAACGCATCCTGCGTCATCAGCTCCACGATAGCCTTGGCTTCCAGCATCATCGCCAGGCGGTAGTACTCGCGGGTGCGGCCCTCGGCCTGCTCCAGCACCTTGAGCTGCTCACGCTGCGCCGCATCGTTCTGGCGTTCCAGTTCAGCGTTGAACTGCTCGCTCGCTGCCACAAACTGCTTGAACGCGGCCATCAGCGGGCCATGCATCTGCTTGCCCTTGGCAAACTGGTCGTCTTCGTAATCCTGCCGCTCGTAGTAGTCGTGGGCCTCCTTGCTGACCGGCGCCAGCGCCTTCAGCGCCTGCTGATAGCGGCCGGCAGCGTCATCGAGCTCGGCCAGTGCGGGCTTGGCCGCGATCGCTTCCGTCACCGGTGCATCGCACTGCTTCATGTCGTAATCGCTGATCTCGAAGGGCCCGTAGATGCTCGACTCGCGGCCGGTCGGGCCTGCGTCGACATCCTTGATCCAACGCGTATACGACTGGATGCTGTCATGCGTTTTTGAATCAAGTGCGTTGAAACAGCCGATGTAGGCGTTGAGCTTGGCGGTCAGCTGCTGCTGCGCGTCGACGGCGGCGGTCGCACCGCTCTGCTCGGCCGAGCCCGTCGTGGCCGGGTCGCCAGCAGGTGTGTTGCCGCAGGCAGACAGGACAAGCGCAAGCGCAGCAGCCAGCGCGGTGGAAGAAAGAATACGGGGCATGCGGACCATCCTTGAAAACGATTACAGCCGCGCATTCTAGCCGAGCCCGCCGTGATGGTCGGCTCAATCCCGCTGCGCTTCCTGGCGCAGTCAGTCCAGAAACAGATCCGGCAGCAGCGGGCGCGACGCGTCCATGGCGTACCCGGACAGATCGGTCACCCCGGCTTCGGCCAGCACCTCGTCGTCGATCAGGAAGCGGCCGTGGAAACCGGCAGCCTCGCGCACCAGCACCGCGTGCGCGGCATCGGCCAGGATCTGCGGCGTGCGGCAGCCGGCGGGATCAACGCCGGGAATCATGTTGATCGCGTCGGTAGCGATGATGGTGCGCGGCCACAGCGCATTGACGGCGACGCCCTGCGGGCCGAACTCGGCGGCCAGGCCGAGCGTGACGAAGCTCATGCCCATCTTCGCCAGCGTGTAGCCGGTGTGCGGGCCCCACCACTTCGGGTCCAGGCTCGGCGGCGGCGCGAGGGTCAGGATGTGCGGGTTGGGCGCCTGCAGCAGGTGCGGCAGGCAGGCCTGCGCGCACAGGAAGCTGCCGCGCGAATTGACCTGCTGCATCAGGTCGAACCGCTTCATCGGCGTATCCAGTGTGCCGCGCAGCCAGATCGCACTGGCGTTGTTGACCAGGATGTCGATGCCACCGAACGTATCGACCGTGGCGGCCACCGCCGCGCGCACCTGGTCCTCTTCGCGGATGTCGCACTTCAGCGCCAGCCCCTGCCCGCCCGCGGCGGTCACCGCCTCTGCAGCGCTGTGGATGGTGCCGGGCAGCTTCGGGTTGGGCACCGAGGACTTGGCCGCGATCGCGACGTTGGCGCCGTCGCGCGCCGCACGCAGCGCGATGGCCAGGCCGATGCCCCGCGAGGCACCGGTGATGAAAAGGGTTTTGCCCTGCAGACTGCCCACGTTCCACACTCCAGCGTATGCCATGAGCCGCTAGTATGCCGCGCCGACGTGGAGTTCACCGCGCGTTGACGATACTGGCGCCCCGGTAACACGCCCGAGGTACACGCCATGCGCCGTTCCCGCCTGCTGCTGCCTGCCTTGGGCCTGGCCCTGCTCACCGCCTGCCAGGGCCGTTCGCCTGAACCCGGCACCGAACCCGCCACGGGCGATGCGCCTGCCGCCGACAAGGCGGCCGATGGTTCACTGCGCTGGAGCGAGTCGGTGGTCTGGGATGGCGACCTCAACGCATGCCGCCAGGGGGAGAACAGCGCAACGCGCGAATGCCTGGCTGAGACGATGAAGTCCGCCGGCGCCAGCGCCGATGCCGTCGCCGCTGCCGAGCAGCTGTCCACCGGTGGCGAGCTGGCCTACGTGACGGCCTGGCATGAACACGATGGCCTGGGCGTAGCCACGGTGGAATACCCGTTCCGCGCCAACACCAACGAAGGCACGCGACTGGTAGATGCCGGTGGCAAGCGCATCGATGTCGACGCGGTGCAGCTGGACGACACCCGGCGCGCCGATCCTGGCGTTCAGGCCGTACTGGCCGCGCATCCGCAGGCCACCCCGTTCGCACCCGCACAGGCGGCAGGTACCGCACCGCTTGATGGAGGCGGCATCCGCCTGCTGTACCGCACGCCGCTGCGTGACTGCCATGCCTGCCCGGATGTCGGCCAGTTGCAGATCGGTTATGACTTCGATGGCAAGCGCAACTTCATCGGCCAGCAGGTGGTGCCGGCGGCGCCGTAGTGCCGGAACGTTGCGTGCCCGCCGGGCATGGCCCGGCGGTCTTGGTCTATTCCTGGTACAGAACGTCGATGACATCGCCGCGGGCAAGACCCTGCACCTGGTCCAACGTATCCACCGCCATGACGGAGTAGGTTACCTCCACACCGGAGTGCAGGCGTCCCTCAGCAGTGTGCTCGTCAGTCTCCACTGACATCAGCTTGCGGATTCCGGCGAATCGATAGAGGGACGGCTTACCATCATCACCCACCAGAAGGCCGCTCAGATCCTCGTACTCAGAAGCAAGCGTTTTCGCATTGTCGAGAGCTTGCCCTTCGCTATCCGCTCTGAGGAGGTAGACGTTCTCATGCACCAGGAATGACTCCTGGCCTTCGCTTTCGTAGTAGAAGATGGCGTGCGCGCAGTACCACATGGATCACTCCGATCAATTGACTGGTGCTGAAATCAACGCGAGCGGGCCGCAAATGCTTCAACGCGAAGGCGGCTTTCGACGACGGACCTCACATACGATGCCCGCATGGTGCTGGACGCCGCACAACCGGCGAGCACTGTCATCGCCTCTGCCCGCATCTGCTGCCCTCCGGTGAACGAGAACACGGAGAACGCTGGCTCGATATAGCCCGGATCATGCCGAGCGAATTCCCTTTGATCTTCGATGCTGAACATGGCCGCGTAGTCAGCCCACTCGATGTAGCGCTTCCAGAAGGCAGGCGCACTCCACGGCCTGCAGGTTTTTTCGACCGACTGAAGAAGTTCGCGGAGCTGCCCGGCGCAGGTGTCGAACAGATCGCCGCGCAGATCCGTGGCTGCGACATACCCCGGATCAAGGGTCTGCCAGCAAAACACCATGAAGTCAGCGATACGCGCCTCGTCATGGCTATCGGCGAGCAGGCGCCTGTACATCGCCAGGATCGCAGCCACATCCGTTGATTTCACATGAACCTCCATGGTGCCTCCTGCTATTCAATGCCAGAAGCGCTCGAGCAGGCTCGACGCTACGAAACAGATCGTGTATCCGATGCCACCGTGAGCGACATCGAGTGCCTTCCCGAGTACACAAGTCGATCAGACGGTTTCTTGTCAGCCGACATCAAAAAGGCATCAAGATAGTCCGGCACATACCAATCATCCCAAGGCGCAAGACCGTAGAAGGCATTTACAAACTCTTCCACAATACCGGAGCCTCGAACTTTGGCACCGATGAATCCGCTCGTGCGCAACGTCTCATATGGGGAAGCTTCGACCACGCCACCAGTATCACGACGATCGACCGCCTTCCAACGCCCCGAATCCAGTAGGTCGCGGGTTACAAAAACAGCCGAAAACAATGCGCCCATTTCCAGAGAGGGGATCTCCATCCCGGCCCAATCTCCTTTGAAATCAAATAGAGCAATCACGGCACTATTCAGAACGTGTGCCTCACGCCCGATGACCTGGCCAACACACGAATCGCCATCCTCAAGCGGAAGCAGAAAAACGCTTCCGATGTCCCACTTCTGCTTTGCACGCATAGGCATCACTTACCCCTCCTGCACGCGCAGATGGCGGTCGTTGTCTTCCAGCACGACGGCATCCTCATCCAGCGACTGCAGGGTGAAGATGCCCAGCTGCTGGCCCGGCTGCGGTGCTGTGGCCTGCTGCACGGCGGGCAACGAACCCAGGTCCTTCATGCCGAGCAGGCACATGCCGCGGTTACGCAGCGCCATCAGGCCATCGAACCAGCCGGGTATGGTCGCAGCCATGTCACGGTAGGCCTGCAGCACGCTGCGGCCGTTGCGGCGGGTGCTGGCGTGGCAGGCCTGCACGAAGTCGGCACCGGGGAGCTGCGCGCGCAGCACGCTGGCCGCGCTTGGCGGCGCGATCACTACCCGCGCTGCCCCGTCACGGCTTCGGCCCCTGCCCTTCGTTGTCTTCCCAGTGCAGGATCTTCCGGGTGACAAAGCGGTAGACCGGCTTGCCGGTGCGGAACCACAGATCGCGCACCCACGAGGTGCGCTTGAGCAGCCGCTTCTCCACCGGCGTCAGGTACGGCCGGCAGTACATGCGCTTGTGCTTGAGCAGATGGCGCAGGTCTTCGCGGGCCAGCAGGCGCATCCAGCGCGAGCGTGGGTTGCCGATCACCGCCAGCTGGAAATCGATCAGCGCCGGCGAACCGTCTTCGCGTACCAGCCAGTTGGCTTCCTTGGCCAGATCGTTGTGCGCGATGCCATGGCGATGCACCTGCTGCAGCAATCGGCGGGCGGCACGGAAGTACGCCAGATCGCCCTGCGGCGGGCGCTGGTACATGGCATCCCCGGCCATGAAGCTGCGGTCCAGCCAGCGCCCGTTCCAGGCCAGCAGGCGTGGGGTGTCGGGCATGCCATCCAGATGCGCCAGCGCGCGTGCCTCGCGGCGGGCCAGCCACCACGCCGGCAGCCGCAGCCACCACGGGGTCGCCTTCAGATCACGGCGCACGAAGCGCTGGCCGTCCTGCTCCATCAGCAGGATGCGGCCGAAGCTGTCGGCTTTGAGGGCGGTCGGAGCGGCGTCGGCGGGGCGTGTCATGCCGCCATTCTAGGCGGGTGATCGCGTTCATTCACTGCAGATGACGCATATTCCCGGCGCCTGGCGGGCAGTCAGTCACTTTGCCCCCTCTATAATCCCCCGATGGACTCGTCATGGATCGATGCCACGCTTGCGTGGATCTCAGCTCACCCCGTGCTTGCCGGTGCGGTCATCTTCCTCATCGCGTTCTGCGATGCGGTCATCGTGCTGGGCGCGATCGTGCCCGCGTTGCCGCTGCTGTTCGCGGTCGGTGTGTTCATCGGCCTGGGCCAGATCTCCGGACCGTATGCGGTGGCCTGCGCAGCCCTCGGCGCGTTTGCCGGCGATGGCATCAGCTACTGGATCGGGCGGCGCTGGGGCGATCGCCTGCGGGGGTTCTGGCCCTTCAGTAAATACCCGCAGCTGCTCGACCGTGGCGAAACGATGTTCCTCCGCAATGCGTTCAAGAGCATCCTGGTGGCGCGCTATGTCGGCGCGATCCGCCCGTTCGTGCCGGCCATCGCCGGCATGATGAAGATGCCGCTGTCGCGCTACATCCAGGCCAGCGGCATCGCCAGCCTGTCGTGGGCAGTGCTGTTCCTCGCGCCCGGGTGGGTGCTCGGCGAGGCGTATGACGCAGTGGCTGCGGTCGCCGGCCGGCTGGTGATGGTGCTGGCCCTGCTCGGCGTGATCATGGGCCTGGTCTGGGCGATCGTGCTGTATGGCTACCGCTGGTCGGCCTCGCGCATGGACAGCTGGCTCGCCAGCCTGCTGGCCTGGTCGCAGCGGCACCCGACCCTGGGCCGCTATTCGGTGGCGGTGTTCGATCCGCAGCGGCGGGAGTCGGTGCCGTTGGCAATGCTGGCGGTGATGCTGCTGCTGCTCGGCTGGGGCTGGTTCGCGTTGTTGATGGCCGTGGTCGCCCATGGCGAACCGCTGATGGTCGATCTGGCCGTGCACCACGCGATGCTGGCGCTGCGCAATCCGCTGGCCGATTACCCGATGGCCGCCCTGGCCTCGCTGGGCGCGTGGCAGGTCCTGCTGCCAGCCACCGCCGCCGGCATGGGCTACCTGGTCTGGCGCCGGCGCTGGATGGCGGCGGGCCACTGGCTGGCCGCGCTCGCCTTCGGCCTTGCACTGTGCAAGCTGCTCGGCGCGACGGTGGACGTCGTCCGCCCGCCGGATGCGAGCAGCGGCTTCGGCTTCCCGTCGGTCTCGGTGACGATGGCCACGATCACCTTCGGCTTCTTCGCCGTGCTGATCGCGCGCGAGCTGCCGGGCCGCACGCGCGTCTGGCCTTACCTGCTCTCGGGCATCATCGTCAGCCTGATCGGCTTCGCGCGCATCTACCTCGGCGCGCATTGGCTGAGCGATGTGATCGGCGGCATGCTGTTCGGTCTGTTCTGGCTGCTGGTGCTGGGCATCGCCTACCGTCGCCGCTTCAACCGCTCGTTCTGGGTCAAGCCGGTGGCATGGCTGTTCTACGGCACCTTCGCCATCGCCGCGCTCTGGTATGCCCCGCGCAATATCCCGGTCAAGCTGGCGCGTTTCGAGCCGGCCCAGCCGACCCCGGCACCGCTGGATGCCCAAGCCTGGTGGACAACCGAATGGCAGAACCTGCCCTCGCGCCGCAATGAGTTCGATGACGATCAGCGCTGGCCGCTGGATGTGCAGGTGGCCGGTCCGCTGGCCCCGCTGCAGCGTCGGCTGGAAAGCCAGGGCTGGCGCGTGCAGCCGCAGGCCGGTTGGGAGCAGGCGCTGTTGATGCTCGACACGTCCGGCGACAAGGACACCGTGCCGGTGCTGCCGGCTACCCTGGACACCCAGGTCGAGTCGCTGCTGATGCTGCGCGCGGGCAATGCGCCCAACGAGATCTTCGCGCTGCGCCTGTGGCCGGCACCGGCACGTCTGTCGGCGCCGGACAACGAACCGCTGTGGCTGGGCAGTGCGCAGACCCTGCACTACCAGCAGCACTTCAAGCTGATCGGGATGTGGCGGCCGATGCGTGGCATCGACCCGTCGCTCAATGCGGTCCGCCAGGCCTTGGAGGGCCTGCCGCAGCAGGTCGATACCCATCCGGACACGGAGATGCCGGTCCTGCGCGTGCGCATGCCCCCGGCGGAATGAGGCGGCGCCGGGGCGTCCCCGGCCGATCGTGCAGCGGGGCCACGCCCCGCGTTACGGCATCCAGTCCAGCAGCGCCTGCAGGCGCTGGTGCGGATCATCGCGCTGCAGCAGCTGCAGGCGCTGGGCATCCTGCAGCGGCAGCAGTTCGGCCAGGCGCCAGCCGACCCAGCTGGCCTGCTCCATCTGCGCCGGGCTGACCGGGGCGAACGCGGCGCCCGCCTGCTCGATGATGTGCTCGAGCACGGTCGCCATCAGCGCGTGCTCGGGCTGCAGCTCGTCGTCGCTGTCGGGCGCGCACCAGGTCACCTCGGCGATGATCAGGCCGTTGTCACGCACCCGGGTCCGCTCGACATGGAAACGGCGCTGGCCGCGCAGGCGCAGCACCAGCACGCCATCGGCACCCACGTCGAAATCCTCGATGCGCGCCTCGACACCATAGGCGGCGGGCAAGGCCGGCGCGCCGACCTCCTCGCCGTCCAGGATCAGGCAGACACCGAACGCGGTGCCCGCCCGGCTGCATTCGCGCAGCATGTCCAGATAGCGGCGCTCGAACACCCGCAGGCCCAGCGCCGCACCGGGCAGCAGCACGGTGTGCAGCGGGAACAGGGGCAGCGAAGCGGTCTCGGTCATGGCCAGCGGCACTCAGGGCTGCTGAAGCTGCGCCAGGAAACGACGCGGGGCGCCGTCGAACCCGCCGTTGGACATGAACACCACATGGTCGCCCGGCGCGGCGATCGCGCCCAGCTGGGCCAGCAGCGCATCGGTGTCCGCCACCGCATGTGCCTCACCCCGCACGGCGGCGATCACGCTAGCGGCATCCCAGGCCAGCTCGGGGCGATGCAGGAACACCACCGCGTCGGCACCGTCCAGCGACGGCGCCAGCGCCAGCGCGTGCGCGCCCAGCCGCATTGAATTGCTGCGCGGCTCCATCGCCACCACGATGCGGGCATCGCCGACCCTGGCACGCAGGCCGTCCAGCGTGGTGCGGATCGCGGTCGGGTGGTGCGCGAAATCATCGTAGACGGTGATCTCGCGCGCCTGGCCGATCACTTCCAGCCGGCGCTTGACGCTGCGGAACGCGGCCAGCGCCGGGATCACCGTGGCCAGCTCGACGCCGACCGCATGCGCGGCAGCCAGCGCGGCCAGCCCGTTCAGAACGTTGTGGCGGCCGAGCAGCGACCAGCGCACTTCACCGACCCGCGCGCCGCGATGGTGCACGACGAACACGCTGCCATCGGCCTCGACCAGCTCGGCGTGCCATTCCAGCGACGGATCGAAGCCGAAGCGCTCCACCGGGGTCCAGCAACCCATCGCCAGCACCTCGGCGAGATAGGCATCCTCGCCGTTGACGATCAGGCGCCCGCGTGCGGGCACGGTACGGATCAGGTGGTGGAACTGGCGCTGGATCGCGGCCACGTCCGGGAAGATGTCGGCGTGGTCGTATTCAAGGTTGTTGAGGATGGCCACCAGCGGCCGGTAGTGCACGAACTTGCTGCGCTTGTCGAAGAACGCGGTGTCGTACTCGTCGGCCTCGACCACGAACTCGCGGCCGCCGCCCACGCGCGCGGACACGCCGAAATCCTCGGCCACGCCGCCGATCAGAAAGCCCGGTTCGCGCCCGGCACTGTGCAGCAGCCAGGTCAGGATGGTGGTGGTGGTGGTCTTGCCGTGGGTGCCGGCCACGGCCAGCGTGTCGCGGCCCGGCAGCACCTGCTCGGACAGCCACTGGGCGCCGGAGATGTAGCGCTGCCCGGCGTCCAGCACCGCTTCCACGGCGGGATTGCCACGCGACAGGGCATTGCCGATCACCACCTCGTCGCAGTCGGGCGCCACGCTGTCGGCGCGGTAGCCGGGATCCAGCGCGATGCCCAGGCGTTCGAGCTGGGTGGACATCGGCGGATAGATCGCCTGGTCGCTGCCGCGGACCGTATGGCCCTTCTCGCGTGCCAGCGCGGCGACGCCGCCCATGAAAGTGCCTGCAATGCCAAGAATGTGGATCGTGCTCATGCGTACGATTGTCGCCGATCACCAGCGTCGATGGAGATCGCCGTCAGACAACTCCTAGTCGACTATCAGAAAAGTCCAGCAGGGTGTCGGGGAATTCCCGATAGCGCCGTACTGTGAAGACGGACACAATTCGCGTGGCCAGCCGCAGTACCCCATTGGTCCTACTCCCCAAGAGGCCATCCCCAGGGGGGCTCATGCTGCGGGGCTCTGAGCAAGCCCGCTCGCTGGCACCTTCACACCACGCGCCTGGTCCCTTCGGGGGCCGGGCGCGTGTGTTTTACGGATCCTGCACGCGCGGCGCGGATGCGGTGCCGCCGCAGCGGCACCGACCGGCTCAGGCCTGGATCGCGGCGCGGATGCGCGCTTCCACATCGTTCAGCTCGCCCACGCCATCCACGCGTGCGAGCGTGCCGCGGCCGGCATAGAAATCCACCACCGGCGCGGTCTGGTCGTTGTAGACCTGCAGGCGCTGGCGCACGGATTCGGGGTTGTCATCGGCGCGGCCCTGTTCGGCGGCGCGGCCGGCGATGCGCTCGACCAGCAGTTCGGTCGGCACGTCCAGCTGCACGACGGCATCCAGCGGCTGGCCGATCTTGGCCAGCAGGGCGTCCAGCGCGTTGGCCTGGGCCACGTTGCGCGGGTAACCGTCGAGGATGAAGCCCTTGGCCACGTCGTCCTGGCCCAGGCGCGACTCGAGCATGCCCAGCAGGATGTCATCGGACACCAGGTTGCCGGCATCCATCACGGCCTTGGCCTGCTTGCCCAGCTCGGTGCCGGCGGCCACTTCGGCACGCAGCAGGTCGCCGGTGGAAATGTGCGCAATCGACAGGTGTTCCTTCAGGCGCGTCGCCTGTGTCCCCTTGCCCGAACCGGGCGGTCCCAACAGAACCAATCGCATCAACCTGACTCCAACTTGGTAAGAAAATGGAAGGGCGCGCGCCCCGGGATTGTCCACAATCACGCTGCACCGCAATACGCGCACTTTACCCCATACCGGTAATGTCTCTGCAATGTCCTTCCCCCAGACCGAGGTCGCACCATGCCCAACGGTACCCTGCTCTACGCCCAGTCAGGCGGCGTCACCGCCGTCATCAATGCCACCGCCTCGGCGGTCATCAGCACGGCCAGGGCCAAAGGAATCAAGGTCTTGGCCGCGCGCAACGGCATCCTCGGTGCGCTCCGCGAAGACCTGATCGACACCTCCCGGGAGACCACCGCCGCCATCGCCGCCCTCGCCCACACCCCGGGCGGTGCGTTCGGCTCGTGCCGCTACAAGCTCAAGTCGCTGGAGGCCGACCGCGGCAAGTACGAGCGCCTGCTCGAGGTGCTGCGCGCCCATGACGTGCGCTGGTTCCTCTACAACGGCGGCAACGATTCGGCCGATACCGCCTGGAAGGTCTCCCAGCTGGCCAAGGCATTCGACTACGACCTGACCTGCATCGGCGTGCCCAAGACGATCGACAACGATCTGGCCGTGACCGACACCTGCCCCGGCTTCGGCTCGGCGGCCAAATACACCGCGGTCTCCGTGCGCGAAGCCGCGCTGGACGTGGCCGCGATGGCCGAGACCTCGACCAAGGTGTTCGTCTACGAGGCCATGGGCCGCCACGCCGGCTGGCTCGCCGCCGCCGCGGGCCTGGCCGGCCAGGGCGCCGACGACGCCCCGCACATCATCCTGCTGCCCGAGCGCGCCTATGACGAGGCCGCGTTCCTGGCCAAGGTGAAACAGGTGGTCGAGCGCGTGGGCTACTGCGTGGTGGTGGCGTCCGAAGGCATCCAGACCGCCGATGGGCGCTTCGTCGCCGATGCGGGCGGCGGCACCGATTCGTTCGGGCATACCCAGCTGGGCGGCGTCGCTTCGCAGCTGGCGGCGCGGGTCAAGGATGCGCTGGGCTACAAGGTCCACTGGACCCTGCCCGACTACCTGCAGCGCTCGGCGCGGCACATCGCCTCGAAGACCGACTGGGAGCAGGCGCAGGCGGTCGGCAAGGCCGCGGTGCAGTTCGCGCTGAAAGGCCAGAACGCGGTGATGCCGGTGATCGTACGCACCAGCGATACACCGTATCGCTGGAAGATCGAGGCCGCGCCGCTGCACAAGGTGGCCAATCACGAGAAGAAGATGCCGGCCGGCTTCATCCGGCGCGATGGCTTCGGCATCACCGAGAAGGCCCGCGCCTACCTGGCCCCGCTGATCAAGGGGGAAGCGCCGCTGCCGTACGGGCCCGATGGACTGCCGAAGTACGTGACGCTGAAGAACGTGGCGGTCAAGAAGAAGCTGCCTGCTTTCGAGGCATAACGAGCCCGGTAGTGCCGGCCGCTGGCCGGCACCTTGAGGCTGTCCGGCGCTCAGGTAGTGCCGGCCGCTGGCCGGCATCGCGGTGTGCGGCAGAGGCGTGGAGCCGGCCAGCGGCCGGTTTCCCCGGGCATCTGACGGTCCGCGTGGAGCCGGCCAGCGGCCGGCACTACCGGTCTGAGGTCAAGTCAGTTGCAGGCCTTGCCTTCGACCTTCATCTGCGCGGCGAACATCGGCACCTGGGCGATTTTGCCGGCCGCGGCCTGCTTCTTGGCATCTTCCAGATAGATGCGCGACTGGCCCTGGCCATCCAGCTCGGGCTTGGTGGTGACCGGCATGCGCCACACACGGACGACGGCCTGCTGCGCCGGGCACGACGCATTCGGCACGCGGATTACATCGTTGAGTTTCCAGCCCTTGGCTTCGCTGGGCTGCGCCTTGTCGTAGTCGACGAAGCGGGCACGCGGCTGGCACTGCTCGCTGGTACGCACCACGGCGAATGTGTACGGCTGGGCTGCTTCGCCGGTGAACACGCCTTCCAGCCGCGCGCAGGCTTCGGGAATCTGGCGCAGGGTGTGGGCCGCGCCCACCGCCTGCGGGGTGCCTGCAGCGCGCTGCAGTTCGGGGGTCTCGGCGGCGAAGGAGGACACGGCGGGCAACAGGGCCAGCCACAACAGATGACGGGGGGACATGGCAGGGCTCCAACGGCTGGGGATGGGCCGAGGCTGCCAGTGGGTGGCTGAACGGCGTGGCAAAGGCGGCCCGTCGTCCGGATCGGATCTGCGTGGTTGCCGGCCAGCGGCCGGCACTACCCAGGCCAGCGGCACTGCCCATGCCGCTGGCCGGCGCTACCCATGTCACGGACAGTTCGGCCTCTTGCATGCGGTTTGCAATCCTTGCTGGCATGCATCGAGGATTTGCCCGCATACTCGGGTCACCAGGGATTGCTGAACACCGCCACACGCTTGAAGACCGGGCACGGTCTGAACGGGTTGGTTCATGGTTGCAGCCCGTTGTGCCCCCGCGTGGAGAAGTTCATCCGTTCACTGGATGTCATTCCATCACCCGGGAGGGGACATGCTGGAACGTTACGGGCTTTCTCTGGCGCTGTTCTGCGCCATTCTCGCGATTCTCTACGGCATCGTGTCGGCACGCTGGATCCTCCGGCAACCGGCCGGCAATGCCCGCATGCAGGAAATCGCAGCCGCCATCCAGGAAGGCGCGCGCGCCTATCTCAACCGTCAATACCTGACCATCGCCATCGCCGGTGCCGTGCTGTTCGTGCTGGTCGGCTTCTTCCTCAGCTGGTACACCGCGATCGGCTTCGCGATCGGCGCCGTGCTCTCCGGTGCGGCCGGCTACATCGGCATGAACGTGTCCGTGCGCGCCAACGTGCGCACGGCCGAAGCCGCCCGCAACGGCCTGGGCGCGGCCATGGACGTCGCCTTCCGCGGCGGTGCGATCACCGGCATGCTGGTGGTCGGCCTCGGCCTGCTGGGCGTGGCCGGGTATTACGCGCTACTGCTGAAGCTGGGCCTGGATGTGGCGCAGACGCTGCATGCGCTGGTCGGGCTGGCGTTCGGCTCCTCGCTGATTTCCATCTTCGCGCGACTGGGCGGTGGCATCTTCACCAAGGGCGCCGACGTCGGCGCGGACCTGGTGGGCAAGGTCGAGGCCGGCATTCCCGAGGATGATCCGCGCAACCCGGCGGTGATCGCCGACAACGTGGGCGACAACGTCGGCGACTGCGCCGGCATGGCCGCCGACCTGTTCGAAACCTATGCGGTCACCGTGATCGCGACGATGCTGCTCGGCAACCTGATGATCGCCGAGGCCGGTGCCAACGCAGTGCTGTATCCGCTGGTGCTGGGCGGCGTATCGATCATCGCCTCGATCGTGGGCGCGCTGTTCGTCAAGGTGAAGCCCGGCGGCTCGATCATGGGCGCGCTGTACAAGGGCGTGGTCGTGTCCGGCGTGCTGGCGGCGATCGCGTTCTACCCGATCACCACGCAGTTGATGCCGGACAACGCGCACGGTGCGCTGAACCTGTACTTCTGCGCCTTGATCGGGCTGGTGCTGACCGGGCTGATCGTGTGGATCACCGAGTACTACACCGGCACCCAGTACAAGCCGGTGCAGCACGTGGCGCAGGCCTCCACCACCGGGCACGGCACCAACATCATCGCCGGCCTCGGTGTCTCGATGAAGTCCACTGCCCTGCCGGTGATCGCGGTGTGCGTGGCGATCTGGCTGGCGCACTATTTCGGTGGCCTGTACGGCATCGCCATCGCCGCGACCGCGATGCTCTCGATGGCCGGCATGATCGTGGCGCTGGATGCCTACGGCCCGATCACCGACAACGCCGGTGGCATCGCCGAGATGGCCGAACTGCCGCCGGAAATCCGCGACATCACCGATCCGCTGGATGCGGTCGGCAACACCACCAAGGCGGTGACCAAGGGCTATGCGATCGGCTCGGCCGCCCTTGCCGCCCTGGTGCTGTTCGCCGACTACACGCACAACCTGCAGGCCGCCAACCCCGGCGAGGTTTTCGCCTTCGACCTGTCCAACCATGAGGTGATCATCGGCCTGCTGATCGGCGGCCTGATTCCCTATCTGTTCGGTGCGATGGCGATGGAAGCGGTGGGTCGCGCGGCGGGGGCGGTGGTGGAGGAAGTACGCCGCCAGTTCCGTGAGATTCCCGGGATCATGGACGGCACCGGCAAGCCGCAGTACGACCGTGCGGTGGACCTGCTCACCCGCTCGGCGATCCGCGAAATGATCATCCCGTCGTTGTTGCCGGTCGCGGTGCCGGTGGTGGTCGGCCTGCTGCTCGGGCCGCGTGCGCTCGGCGGCCTGCTGATCGGCACCATCGTCACCGGCCTGTTCGTGGCGATCTCGATGACCACCGGCGGCGGCGCGTGGGACAACGCCAAGAAGTACATCGAGGATGGCCACTTCGGCGGCAAGGGCAGCGAGGCGCACAAGGCCGCGGTGACCGGCGATACCGTCGGTGATCCCTACAAGGACACCGCCGGTCCGGCGATCAATCCGCTGATCAAGATCATCAACATCGTGGCCCTGCTGCTGGTGCCGCTGCTCTGAGGAATGACGGACGCGCTGGCCTCATGCCAGCGCGTCCGTGCCGCGCGTGCGGGTCGCCACGCCTCAACGCCGCCGGAGGAAGAACGTCACCGGCACCATCACCTCCACCGGGTCGCCGGTGATCTCCGCGGGCGGCGGTGGCAACGGGCTGCCGCGGCGCACCGTGGCCAGGGTTTCCTCATCCAGCAGCGCATGGCCGCTGCTCTGTCCCAGCCGGATGTTGGAGGCGTTGCCCTGCCGGTCCACCGAGAAGCGCACATAGGCCACGCCCTGCTGGCGCAGGCGCTCGGCCTGGCGCGGGTAGCGGCGGAACTGTTCCAGATGGCCCAGCAGCAGGCCCTGCCAGGTGACGGCCGCAGGGCCCTGGCGGCCGGCAACGGTCTGCGTGGCGGCGTAACGCTCGGACGGGCGCGCCGCCACATCCGGCGGTGCGAGCGTCTGCGCCACGTTGTTCTGGTCGGTCGGTTCTTCTTCGCGGGGTGTCTCGCGACGCAGGACGTCCTGCGCGTCCGGCGCGTCGTCCGGCGGGAGATCGACCTTGGGCACCGGCGTGGGCTCGGGCCGATGCTGCTCCTGCTGCAACGGCCCGGGCGGCATCTCCTTCGGTGGCGCGGTCGGCGCTTCCGGGACCGGCGCCAGCTCCACCATCACCGCTTCCACCGGCCTGTCGCTGACCAGAACGGGCGCACGCTGCTGCCACCACACCGCGCCGCCGATCAGCAGCGCATGCGTGGCCAGCACCAGCGCCAGGCTGCCGGCCCAGCGCAGCGATGCGCGGGTGTCGCGGCTCATTCGCTGCGCTGCTCCACGCCAACCAGTGCGATCCGGCGATACCCGGCGGCGCGCAGCGCGTTCATGGTCTGCATCAGCTCGCCGTAGGGCACGGCCTGGTCGGCGCGCAGGTAGATGCGCTGCTCGTGATCACCGGCGGTCAGCCGTTCCAGCGTGGCTTTGAGCCCGTCCGTGCCGACCGGCACATCATTGATGCTCAGCGACAGATCGGCCTGCACCGAGAGGAACACCGGTTCCCCATCGCGCGGCTGCGGCGTTGCAGTGCTGGCCGGCAGGTCCACCGGCGTATCCACCGTGGCCAGCGGCGCGGCGACCATGAAGATGATCAGCAGCACCAGCATCACATCGATGAAGGGGGTGACATTGATCTCGTGGCTTTCTTCCAGCGCATCGTCGTCGTGGCGGGCGGTCTTGATGGCCATGGCTGCTCCTCAGCCCGCGTCGCGCACGGCAGAGGCGTTGCCGCGCCGGTCCAGATCGCGCGAGACCAGTTGCTGCACTCCGGCGGACAGATCGCCCAGCAGGCCGCGGAGGCCGGCCAGCACGCGGGTGAAGTGGTTGTAGATCACCACGGCGGGAATCGCCGCGACCAGGCCCAGGGCGGTCGCGAGCAGCGCCTCGGCGATGCCCGGGGCGACCACGGCCAGGTTGGTGGTGTTGGCGTGGGCGATGCCGATGAAACTGTTCATGATCCCCCACACCGTGCCGAACAGGCCGACGAACGGCGCGATCGCGCCGATGCTGGCGAGCAGGCCGACCCCGGTGCGCAGCTGCCGCGCATGCGCCAGTTCGATGCGTTCCAGCCGCGAGGCGACGCGCTCCTTGATGCCGACCGGATCGTGCGCGTCCTGCGACAGGCGCAGCTCGGTGCGGGCCGCGTCGATCAGCGTGTGAGCCACGCCCTCGTCGAGCAGCGCATGCGTCCGGGGCGCCGGCAGCTGCGCCGACTGCAGCAGCAGCGCGCGGGCCTGGCGCAGCCGCGCGCGCTGCCGACCCAGCTCCCAGGTCTTGGCGACCAGCACCGTCCAGGTGGCGATCGAGGCGAGTGCCAGCCCGATCATCACGGCCTGCACCACGCCATCGGCGGCCTGGTACATGCCCCACGGGGTCAGGTCATGCGGCAATGCCGCCACGGCGGCGGGAACATCGATCGGAAGGGTCATCAGCAGGGTCGTCTGTCAGGGGCGTCGCGGCGCGGGGCAGCGCCGGAGGCAAGAGGAGGCAATAGGGAGGCGGAGAAGTATCGGGGTGATGCGGTGTGGATCCGCGCAGGCGGGCCACCGCGTTCAGCGCTCCGACGGGGGAACCGGCACGCCGGGCGGCCGTGGCGCGGGCCGCGACAGCACATACGCCGCGCTGGCCGCGAAGAACACCCCGACGCCAAGCAGCAGCGGCCAGGACGGATGCGCCCCCCAGCAGAACATGACGAAGCCGAACGCCATGCCGGCCCCGGCGAAGGCCTTGCCCTTGCGGCTGATCGCACCCTGCTCGCGCCACAGGCGCAGCGGAGGCCCGTAACGGGGATGTTCGAGCAGCCGGCGTTCGAACTTCGGCGAGCTGCGCGCGAAACAGCCGACGGCCAGGATCAGGAAGATCGTGGTCGGCATGACCGGCAGCAGGGCGCCGATGACGCCCAGCGCCACCATGATCCAGCCCAGGCCGAACCAGAGCCAGCGCATCACGGGCGGCCGTGGGGGTCCGGCACCGCGGGCGTGGCGCGGGCGGCGATCATGCGAATTCTTCCTCGACATGACCGTGCACGCTGCGGAAGGCTGCATCGGCCGCATCGATCACCTGCTGCTCCTGCGCGGCGGTCAGCGCCACACCATCCAGCGCGGCAGTGAACTCGCGCCAGTGGCGGGCCGCGCCATCCGGATGCGCGGCCAGATGGCGCGCGCCAAAATCGCTGTCCAGACCAAGCCTGGCCGCCATCTTGTACAGCACGGTGCCGCCCAGGTTGGAGCCTTCGGCGACGTACAGCCAGCCCAGCGCGGCCGGCAGCGGCAGATCCCCATCCAGGCGCGTCGAGGCCGGCAACGGCAGGGTCTGTTCGAGGTCGGCCAGATCGCGGGCGATCAGCGGCAGGCGGCGGCGCTCGTCCAGATCGGGCAGCAGCGCGTCCAGCGCGGGGTTGCCGTAGAGCGCATCGATATCGCGGTGGAAGCGGTACTGCACGCGCAGGAATTTCGCGAACAGGGCGCGGCTGGCGAAGATGTCGCCGGCCATGATGCGCTTGTCCAGCGCGCCATGGCTGTCGCGGGTGGCGGCCTTGAGGCGTTGGCTGCGGGTGGCTTCGGGCGTATCGATGACGATCATGGCAGTGCTTGCAGGGGAAGTGGGCGCGGTTCTCTGTTGAAGACGTCTGGCACGGGTGCAACCCCAAGCCCGTGACACGTGGACCCGTGTTGCGTCCGTCACATGCCACCGTCACGGCGTTGCCCCGATAATACGGACCACGCCCTGCCACTGGAATGACACGATGATCACGACCGAACCGCGCATGACCAACCTCTTCCTGCAGCTCGGGCTGGACGCCAGCGAGGCGGCGATCGCGGCCTTCATCCGCGACCACCAGCTCTCCAACGACATCCGCCTGATCGAAGCGCCGTACTGGAACGACGGTCAGCGCCAGTTCCTGACCGAGCAGCTGCGCTCGGATGCGGAATGGGCGATCGTGGTCGATGAGCTCAGCGAAGCCCTGCACGCCGATGCGACCCAGCAGGCCAACGCCGGCTGAGCGGTCGCGGGATGCTGACCGCGGCCGGGCACGCTGTGTGCCGGCCGGATGCACGCAGGGGCCGGCACTGCCGGCCCCTGTCGTGTCCGGGCATCAGTAGCGGTAGGTCAGCGCCAGCCGCACGGTCCGGCCCGGTGCGGGCATCACGCCCAGCGCCAGCGGATCGAGGTAGTAGCGATCGGTCAGGTTGTCCACGTTGAGGTCCACCGCGAACTGCCCGCTGGCCTGCCAGCTGGCGAACAGGTCGACGATGGTCGCCGGGCGGTACAGCTGCTGGATCGCCGAGAGGCCGACGTTCCATTCCTTGTCCAGCCTGCTGATCGGGCCGGCGTTGTGGACCACCCGGGTGCCGAAGCTCAGGCGCTGGTCGAACAGCCGCGACCCCAGGGTCAGGTTGACGTTGTAGCGCGGCGGGTTCTGGGTGTTACTGTAGGACCCTTCGAAGCCCCCATCGACACAGTCCGGCGTGTTCTGCAGTTCCTCGATCTTCCGCTGGATGCCGTAGGCGCGGCGCTCGGCGGCGATGTCCGGCGCACAGGTCTTGGCCTCGATGTAGTAATGCGCGGACAGATCGGCGAACACCGTGCCGCTGTCATAGCTGGACTGGAACTCCACGCCGGAGACCTTGAAGCGGTCCACGTTGCGGATCAGGCCGGCCGACAGGGTGCGGTAGTCACGGGTGATCAGGTCATCGATGCGCGTAGTGAAGTAGGCCAGCTTGAACCCGGCCTGGTCGCCCTCGGTGAACAGGCCGTGCCGCACCGTGCTCGCGCCGACTTCCCAGGTCCCTGCCCGCTCCGGCTTGAGCTCACCGGTCGGCTTGGCCGCGGTGAACAGGCCCAGCGTGGTCTCGAACAGGCTGGGCAGCTTCACACCTTCGGCGTACTTCACGTACACCATCGTGTCTTCGTCGAAGCGGTAGGCGACGCTGGCGCTGGGCATGAAGGCACTGTCGCGGCGCCGGATCGGCTGCGACCAGGTCCAGCTGACCGGCACGCGCAGATCTTCGGCGTCATCCGCATCGTAGAAGTTCCAGCCGGTGATGTCGCCGACCGTGCCCTTCTCGTATGGCGAGGCCAGCAGCGAGGCCTCGGTGAACTGGCCATTGGCATCCGGATACCAGTTCAGCAGGGCGATGCGCTTGGCCCGCCAGGCCGGCAGGTTCGGATTGCCGTCCAGCAGCTGGGTGTAGCGGTACTGACCGATCACACCGTAGGTATCCGGCGTGGCCAAGCGGTTGCGGTCATGCACGTTGACGCGGTTGTAGCGCCCGCCGAGCACCACTTCCCAATGCTCGTCCGGTTGCCATTTGACCGAGGCCACCGCGCTGTATTCCCTGCGCTCGGCATTGCGCAGGAAGCGGTTGTTGACCAGGTCGTCGTGCATCACCGGCGAGTGCGGGCCGGGGCCGACGTCCTCGTCGCTGAAGGACAGGCCGTAGTCCAGCGTGAACAGGCCGGCACCGGAATCCAGGTGCGTGGTGTTGCCCACGTCGAAGCCGAGCCGGGTCTGGGTCAGCTCGTTGCGGTACGCATCCTTGTAGCCCGGATCGGTGTTGAACGACGGGCCGTCGTACCACTCGGTGCGGCGATCGAAGTACCACGGCGTGATCCCGGTCAAGCCGTTGTACATCAGGCTGTCGGCGTCGGTGTACCAGAGGTTGGCCTTCAGATCGATCAGCTCGTTGTCCGGGTTGAAGCGGTAGCGGAGGTTGTAGGCATCCATGTCGACATGGCCCGGATCCCACTGCGGCACGCGGTCGCGGTCCACGCGGATGATCTGCGAGGCCATGATCTCGCCGGCGGTGCCTTCATAACGGCGATAGCCGGCTTCCAGCGTCTGGTTGTCGTCGATGCGCCAGGTGCCCTTCAGCAGGAACGACTCCGAGCGCGAGGAGGTGTTGAACACCTCGGTGTCCGGCGGATTCAGCGGCGCCAGGGTGCGGCGGGTCTGCGGGAAATCGTCGTAGCCGTGCTTGCCAGAGAAATAGTTGCCGTTCTCGCGCCAGGCATAGGCCGCGACCAGGTCGAAACGATCCCAGTGCCTGGCGGTGGCGATGTTGAAGAACTGGCTGCCCAGCGCGCTGCGGTCGGTACGCGGTGCGGCGTCGTAGGCGGGTACGTTGTTGGCGCTGGCATTGGCCATGCCGGTGCGCACGCGCAGCCCGGCATCGCGCCCCTCGCGGAGCACGTCCTCGATCTTCAGCGTCTCCATCTCGACCACGCCACCGATGCCGCCGGAGGCGTTGACGCCCAGGCTCGGGCCCTTGGTGATGGTGATGTTGGAGATCAGGTCCGGATCGAGATACGTGCGCTGCGACTGCCCCGCGTAACCGCGGTAGGTGTCCATGGTCGACTGCCCGCCATCGATGATCACCGGGATGCGGCTCTGGCCCTGGATGCCGCGGATGTTGACGTCCAGCGCGTTGGCGGTACGCGGGTCACCTGCGGTGACGCCGGCCACGCCCTTGACGATGTCCGCGGTGGAGGTGCCGCGGAAGCGCTCGAGGGTGGCGCGCGCGATGTAGGCGCTGGAGCCGGCGGTGCGGTAGACATCGAGCGCGCGCTCGGCATCACTGCCGCCGTCGATGCGGTCACCGGCCACGCTCAGCGCGTCGGTGACGATCAGGCCATCGTCACTGGCCGCCACCGCCGTACGCTCCAGGGTCACTGCGTCGGGTCCCACCGGGCGCATGCTCAGCCCACTGCCCTGCAGCAGGCGCAGCAGCGCCGCCGGTGCGTCCATCTGCCCGGTCACCGGGCTGGAGATCACCCCGTCGGCCAGCGCGGCCGGATAGGCGACCTGCACCCCGGACTGGCGCATGTAGGCACGCAGCGCATCAGACAGCGGCTGGGCGGGAATGTCGAAACGCAGGGTCGCCGCAGCGGACGTCGGGCCGGACTGGGCCAGTGCCGGCAGTGCGGGCGCGGCCGCCAGGCCGGCAGTGAGCAGGGCGATGCAGAGACGTGACGGGCGCGGACGATGGCCCGCGCGGGTGGAGATGCGCATGGAAAAACCTGTCAGAGGATCAGTGCCGCAGAGGCGGGTCACCCGCACGCAGGTGCGGATGCAGCGGACGTACGTGGCGGCGGCGGGTACGTTATGCCGGATAAGACGAACGAACGGGGCGCAGCCCCAAGACCAATGCGCGTGCGTGACCTGCCTGGCGCGCGGATGCCAGGACGGCATCGCGTGCGGTCCTACTCCGTCGTGGTTGTGGTCGTGGTTGTGGTCGTGGTGGTGGCCGGTGCGACGATCGCCACGCCCATCGGCAGCCGGGTGACGGTCAGTCCAGCGCTGACCGCCAGCGCGTCCAGGGCCTGCTCTGGCCGGTCGATGCGGAAAGCCACATTGACCGACGGCAGGGTCGACAGATCCCCGCGCACGAACGTAGCGCCGGGCCGATAGCGCGCAATGCGCCGGACCGCATCCTCGACACCTGCCGCCTCGATCAGCAGTTCACCCTCACGCCAGGCGGCGATCCGGTCCAGCGCCACGTCCTCCTGCCGCGTCACCCGCTCGCCCGCGGCGAAACGCGCGCGCTGGCCCGCATCCAGGTAGGTCCAGCCAGTGCGGTCGGCCGCCGCGACGCGGACCCGTCCCTGCTCGACGATCGTCTCCACGTGATCGTCTTCGCGCGCGACCGCGAACGCCGTGGAGATATCTTCGATCACGCCGCCCTGCGCATCCACCTGGAACGGGCGCGCCGGATCAGGCGTCACCTGGAACCAGGCCTGCCCGCGCAGCAGTGCGATGCGGCGCACCTGGCCGTCGTAGCGGACCGCGATCGCGCTGTCGGCATCGAGCACGGCGCGGCTGCCATCGGGCAGCGCCACGGACTGGATGCCCGTCCCGCTGCGGTGATCCGCCTGCAGCCGCAGCCACGCCTCCGGTGCCACCCAGGTCAGTGCGAACAGCACCGCGGTGGCCGCCGCCGCGACGGGCCAGCGCGCACGACGCCGCGACCGTGCCCCGGCCGGGGCCGGGGCAGACGCCGGGCGCGGACCGAGGCTGCGCCACAGTTGGCGCTCGTATTCGAAGGTACGGCGGTTGTCCGGCTCGGCCAGCCACTGCTCGAACGCCTGCATCTGCGTCGGCTCGACCGCCCCGGAGGCCAGCCAGGCAATCCAGGCACGGGCCTGGACGGCAGCAGGATCGGACGGCGGCAAGGGTCGGGACATGGGAGGTGGTTCGTGCGGGCTCATGGCTGGCGGGGGTCGCGCGAGCGCGCGCGGACGACGAAGATGCCGGAAGGGACGGCATTATGATCAAGACGGATGGGAAACGGGCTTCCCCAAGCCCGCGTGCATGACGCTCAGCGCCCGCTGCGTGCCCAGGCCAGCCGCTGCAGCGCGCTGCGCACGTGGTTCTCGACGGTTGTCACCGACACGCCCTGGCGTCTGGCGACCTCCACCTGGGTCAGGCCCTGCAACCGGTTGAGACGGAAGATGGTACGGGTGGGCTCGGGAAGATGCCCGGCCGCCTCCAGCACGCGCTGCAGTTCGTCCTGCGCCATCGCCTGCTCTTCCGTCGAGAGCACCTCATCCGGCCCCCACAGATAGTGGTCGGCCAACAGGCGGGAGCGCCGGGTGCGCTCACGGCCATGATCGGTCGCCAGGTTCGCCGCCAACCGATACAGGTAGGCCCGGGGATTGCTGATCGACTGGCCGCTGTCCACGTTGCGGGCCTTGAACCAGATCGACTGGATCACATCCTCTGCGCCGCCGTCACTGCCCAGGATGCGCTGGACCAGACGCAGCAGCGCCGGGCGCTCGCGGATCAACAGCTCGGTGAGGGCGGAGGCGTTGGAGGACATGAGGCCGATGCACGAAGCGTGACCGCCGGGGGGCGGCCATCCATAAGGCGCGGCATGTTACCCCTCAAATGAGAATGAGTCACGTTTGAGTGCGAGTGACTACAGGCATTCGGTCAGCCCGTCGTAGATGCTGTCCGAGGTTCCCGGCAACGCGACATGCAGCGCGTCGCCTGCCTCCAGGGTCTGCAGCAACACCGGGAGCAGGGTGTCGTCCTGCAGCGGCGCCCGGCAGGCCCAGGTCCGTGCGTCCACCGCGATGCGGCCGGTGGCGGTGTCCACGCGCGCGGTGCTGCCGGTGAATGTCCACAGGCATTCCCCCACCCGCCCCGTGGCGACCTCCACCGAACAGCGGAAACGCAGCGCCTGCAGGTTGTGGTATTCGCCTTCGCAGAAGGTGTCGCCACAGATGGCATCGAAACCGCGCACCAGCCGCGCTTCCACTGCACGGAAGCGTTCCCAGCCTTCGGACTGGGTCGGGTACACCCGGGCATCGACGTAGGGCCCGGCAGCATGGCCGGTAGCGACGGCAGTACTGCAGGCAAGCACCAGCAGCACACGCGGAATGAAGCTCTTCATCGGCAGTCTTCCTGTACGGAGTGAGAGGGACGCCCAACCGGTCAGTTGAGGCAGTCGATCAGGGCGTCGTGCATGGATCGGCCCGACCCGGGCAGCGGTCTGCGCAAGGGGTCGCCCAGCGCCAGGACCGCGTGCAGCGCCTCCACCGGCGTATTGGCCCCCAATGGCGCGGCGCAGGCCCAGGTACGGCTGTCCGGAACCACTTGGCCGGTGCCGCCGTCCACCTCGAGGTTGCCGGCGCCGATCACCAGGCTGCAGGCGTGGACGGTGCCGCTGGCCGAATGGACCGAGCAGCGGAACTGCAGCGCGATATGGTTGCTGTACTCGCCCTCGCAGTAGGTATCGCCACAGATATCGTGGAAGGCGCGGATCAGATGGTCTTCGAGGGCATAGAAGCGATCCCAGTTGGCCTCCTGGTGCGGGAAGTCGACCAGGTCGACATAGGTGTTCTGCCGGCCGGAGGCGCCACTGTCGTCGATTGCCAGCAGCAGTCCCAAGGCCAGCGACACGGTCGCCAGCGGCTTCATCAGCATCATCATCAGGCTCCAGGCGGGTTGGCAGCCATGATCGGCGGCCGGACCGGGCGGGGACATCGGCGCCAACCGCGCCGCTGCGTGGGGATTTCCGGCAGCCGTGCCGGCTCTCCAGCCTGCGGCAGGGTCGGTGAAACACCCTTTGCGCCCCCGGCCGCTGCACGGCGGCCGGCAAAGGCATAAAATGGCGGACTTTGCGCCCTACCCCCTCTCAGCTGGAGCACACCCATGGGTCTGGAACTCGTTTCGCCGGGCAAGAACCCGCCGGAAGAAATCAACGTCATCATCGAGATCCCGAAGGATTCCGAGCCGGTGAAGTACGAAGTGGACAAGGAAACCGGCGCGATCTTCGTCGACCGCATCCTCTCCACCCCGATGCGCTACCCGTGC
>Ga0182007_10000119_pt1 | contig 54423 bp, 50 predicted proteins | sample Sormic07211113_1_FD_123023 | JGI IMG/M metagenome (GOLD analysis project Ga0182007, IMG submission 123023) | Rhizosphere microbial communities from Sorghum bicolor, Mead, Nebraska, USA - 072115-113_1 MetaG | ecosystem: Host-associated > Plants > Roots > Rhizosphere | place: USA: Nebraska...
AACGCGCCGCAATTGACCGCGAGGAAGGGCAGTTCCCGGCGCCGGCTCAGGTCGTGCACGGCGCGGGCCACCAACTCCTTGCCAGTGCCGCTCTCGCCATGGACGAAGACGGTCACGGCGGTGGCCACCACCCGCCTTCCCTCCGTCGACGCTCTGCTGGTCGGCTTCGGCTGGACCGGCGCGATCATGGGGCAGGAGCTCACCGATGCCGGGCTCAATGTTCTCGCCCTCGAACGCGGGACCTGGCGCGACACGCCGACCGACTTCGCCACCACTTTCGCGCAGGACGAACTTCGCTACTACTGGCGCCACGCATTGTTCGAGCCGCTCGCGCACGAGACGCTGACGATCCGCAACAAGCCCTCGCAGGCAGCGCTGCCGATGCGCCGGCTCGGCTCGTTCCTGCCGGGCACCAACGTCGGCGGGTCGGGCGTGCACTGGAACGGCCAGGTCTGGCGCTTCCTGCCGAGCGACTTCGTCGCGAAAAGCCACAACCTCGAGCGCTATGGAGCGAAACAGTTCGTCGAGGGGATGACAGTCCAGGACTGGGGCATCACGTATGACGAGCTCGAGCCGCACTACGACCGCTTCGAGTACCTGTGCGGTATCGCCGGGAAGGCGGGCAACCTGAAAGGAGCGATCGTCGAGGGCGGTAATCCCTTCGAGGGGCCGCGGCAGCGCGAGTACCCCACGTCTCCAATGCGGATGAGCTACCCGCCCACGCTGTTCGCGCAGGCCGCGCGCGATCTGGGCTACAAGCCCTTCCCGCAGCCCAGCGCCAACATGTCGCAGGCCTACACGAACCCGCTGGGCGTACAGCTCGCGCCGTGCACCTACTGCGGCTTCTGCGAGAAGTTCGGCTGCGGAAACTACTCGAAGGCAACCGCTCAGACGACCATACTGCCAGTGCTCATGCGCAAGCCCAATTTCACGCTACGCACCGAAGCCGAAGTGACGAGGATCAACCTGGACTCCACCGGCAAGCGCGCGATCAGTGTCACTTTCGTGGATGCGGCCGGTGAGGAATTCGAGCAGCCAGCGGAGCTGATCATTCTTTCCGCGTACATCCTACACAACGTGCGGCTCCTGCTGCTGTCGAAAATCGGTCGTCCGTATGACCCCACGACCGGCGAAGGGGTGATCGGGAAGAACTACGCCTACCAGATCACCTCGTCGGTGCACGTCTTCTATGACGACAAGCTTCTTAATCCTTTCATCGGCGCAGGCGCGCACGGCATGCTGATCGACGAGTTCAACGGCGACAACTTCGACCACGCGGGCCTGGGACTCATTGGCGGCGGCTTCATGGGCCTCGTACAGACCGGCGCGCGGCCGATCGAGAGCCATGCCACGCCCAAAGGCACGCCCACCTGGGGCAGCGGCTGGAAGAAAGCCATCGCACACAGCTACCTTCGCTCGACGACCTTGTCGACGCACGGCGCGGTGATGAGCCACCGCGCCAACTACCTCGATCTGGACCCGACATACCGCGACATCTACGGGCGCCCACTGATGCGCATGACCTTCGACTTCACCGACAACGAACATCGCATGTCCGACTACCTGACGGACCGCGCCGCCGAGCTCGCCAAGGCGATGAAGCCCGCGAGCGTCAAGGTCGATCGTCGCACCGGGAGCTGGGATGTCGAGCCGTACCAGACCACCCACAACACCGGCGGCGCGATCATGGGAGGCGATCCAGCCACCAGCGCCGTGAACAAGTATTCGCAGAGCTGGGATGTGAGCAACCTGTTCGTGCTCGGCGCGAGCGCGTTTCCGCAGAACCCCGGCTATAACCCGACCGGCACGGTCGCCGCGCTGGCCTATTTCGCGGCGGAGGCGATCCGTACGCGTTACCTGAAGTCTCCGGGACCGCTGGCATGACCCGCGCGACAGGCTCGACCGGAACGCGGCGTCTGGGGGCGTTGGCCGCACTCGGGCTCGCGGCGGTCACGTCGCTGCTCGCGCCAGACGCGTCCGGACAGCCCAGTGGCGCCGGCAATTCGCCGCCGGGCCCATCGGCTGCAGCTGCCAATGCGCAGCAGATCGAGCGCGGCCGCTACCTCGCCGCGGCCGGCGATTGCGTGGCCTGCCACACCTTGCCGCGCACCGCTCCTTTCAGCGGCGGACGGCCGGTCGAAACGCCCTTCGGGGTGGTGCTGTCCGCCAACCTGACACCCGATCCGGAAACCGGTATCGGCCGCTACGACAATGAAACCTTTTATCGCGCGCTGCACGAGGGAATCGATCGCAACGGCCATCACCTCTACCCGGCCTTCCCGTACCCCTACTACGCTCGTGTGACGCGGGAGGACAGCGACGCACTGCTGGCCTATCTGCGCTCGCTGCCGCCGGTGATCCACGCGATCGACCGTAACCAGCTGCACTTCCCATTCAACTTCAGGCCGATGGTCGCCGTGTGGAACCTGCTCTACCTGGACAAGCACGGCTACCAGCAGGACAAGGCGCAGTCTGCCGAATGGAACCGTGGCGCCTATCTGGTCGAAGGCCTTGGACATTGCCAGGCGTGCCATACGCCGCGCAACCGTCTTGGGGGCCCTGAAAAGGACGAGGCCTTTCGCGGCGGTCGCTTCGCCGACTGGTTCGCGCCCGACATCACGCCCAACCGGCGCACCGGCATTGGCGCGTGGGGGCGAGAGGCCGTCATCGAGTTCCTGCGCACGGGCCGCAACGTGCACAGCGGCGCCGCGGGCGAGATGGCCGAGGTGGTGTCGTTCTCGACCTCGCGCATGACGGATGCCGACATCGGCGCCGTGGCGACCTATCTCGCGAGCCTGCGACCGTCTCCCCCGGCCACCATCACGAAGCCGTCGAGCGGCCAGATGGCGCAGGGCGAGGCACTCTGGCGGGACAACTGCGCCGCCTGTCATCGCGAAGATGCAAAGGGTGTCCCGCGCGCGCTGCCGCCCATCTTGGCAAGCGCCAACCTGCAGCAACGCGACCCGACCACGGTTCTGCATTACATCCTCGCAGGCGCACAGCACCGGCCCACCGACGCCGCACCCACTGGATTCGCGATGCCCGCCTTTGGGTGGAAGCTCGACGATTCGGAAATCGCGGCCGTGGCATCCTACGCGCGCAACCAGTGGGGCAACCAGGCGTCCCCCGTCACTGCCGACCAGGTCGCCAAGCTGCGCAGCCGGCTGGCCAACGCCGCCAACGCCTCAACGCGCTGGCCGCCCGAAGTCACTCCGGCGCACGATCTGGCGCATCCGGGCGCGGCCACATGGTCGACGGCTGGGACGGACAGCCGCGACAACGGCACGCCCCGCGCGGGGAGGCCGGCGCAATGAGGCTGCGCGTGCGTGAGCGATTGCGCGCGGATCCTGCTCAGAATCGAGATCGTCTGCCAAAATGCTCTCATGCCCTCTTCGGACCCAGCCTCCTCGCCACCGAAACGGCAGGACCTTCGCCCCACGCAGGGCTCGATCAGGGACGGATCTGGTTCGCTGGATCGGAAATCCGAGCCGTCCAGCCGATTCGGAGCGGCGGCCAGCATTGTGGATCGCCTCGATCTGCGACCTCTGCACATGCGACAGCGTCGGCCGTGGTGGAGGCTCTGGTAGCAGCGAGCATTTCACCGCGCCGGTCACTGTACATGTTTGGTGGGTGGCATCAATGGCGCCGCCAGCCGGCATCCCTTCCTTGGCCAAAGTCGTAGCCGCCCTCCGAGGCGTCAAGCTCCTGGTTGATCGACGCATCCTCAGCGCTTGCGATCTAGAGTGGCATCAGTATCACCTCGCTGGATGACTCGGCTTCAACACCAGGGGCGAGGCTCAGCAAGTACTACACCGTCTCTGCTTCATCCGACCAGGTTGTTGCAGCTAGCTCGGGTGGCTCGTATCGGAAATCGATGAGGCGTAGCGCTCTGTAGCATGCCGGCCGAGTCCGCTGGGAATTTCAATGCCGGCGGCCTTCCGGTAGTCCTCGATCTTGGCTTGAATCTTCGAACATTCGCACTCCTTCCAAGTCAGTTGTACAGCGACCCACCATTTTCCCCAGTTGAACCGAAACCCAACGCCGGAAACGCCTCGAACTCCCGAGTTTTCCTCAAACCCGGGTCCGTCGATCTTAGAGCGCGCGAACCCGGATGGACGAGGTCTGTCCGGATGAGACAGGTGAATGATCGCCTCCAGGAAACCAAGCCGTGTGGAGGGGCGCGCATTCGTACGGCCGGCAGATGCGTGGCATGAAAGTTCGGGAAATGCTCGGCGCGCAGGATGATCTGGAACTGGGCGGGCAACACACGATTGGTCGAGCGCGTGGTACCTGGCTCACAAGAGCGGAGCTCGCTTCACGTGGCCTCGAGCACGGTGCGCTTGTTGATTGTGTGGTCGGCGTGGTCGTTGCGGAGGATTCGTTGGTGCTGAGGGTGTTGCATGTAGAGAAAAACCACACCTCGGGCAAGATCCGCCGCACGCTGGAAAGCCGATGCGATCACTGCAGGACTATCGGCCGGGACGTCCCTTGGCCAACTCGCCATCGACGCGCGTTGAAAACTGCTCGACCAGACGGGCGCCTGCCACGGGCGCTTCGCCATTCCGCCTCCACCTTGGACGAGTTACCGGATTCAGGCCCTGAGTTTCGGGGACATTCAGGCCCGGTTCAGGGGCGAGTTTCACGATGAGGACTTCCTCACTCGACCTTGAAGCAAAGGTCTTGCCCGCTTCGGCGGGTTTTTTCATCCCACCTCCGAATGACCGACCCGCTCCGCATCCTGAAGAAGGACTTCGAATACAAGGCTCATGACGTCTCGATCACCACCACGCGAACCCGGGGGCTGTGGAGTTGGACCTGCGACATCGACGGAAAACGGTTGAATGTGAGGGGCCATCGAAGGCACTTGATGGAAGCGTCAGCGTTGATAGAAGCCACGTTCCGCGCCAGAAGATGCATCGACAGGTTGCCATAGCGGACTCGCATTGGCAGAGCCTTCGCGCCGGCTGCGCCAGGGCACGCCAGACGCTGAGCCGATGGGAAGCGATGACCCCCAGCGACACCCACGGTTCGCAAGCGACCGACTGCAATCAGGTCAGTTGAGTTGCCAGACGTTGCCCGTCCGGCCACAGGACCAAGGGACAACTGCGCATCTCGCTGCGAGCGACCCCCGCGACCTTTTAGGCGATCGAGCGCAGTGCGCGCCTGCGCCACAGCCCTCGCAGCACCGGAACCACCCAGATCGCCACCGACAACACCGCCAGCGAAGCCGCGATCGGGCGGGAGACGAAGCCCAGGAGGCTGCCGGCGGACTTCATCATCGACGTGATGAAGTTCTCCTCCAGCATGCCCCCAAGCACCACGCCCAGGATGGCGGGTGCGATAGGGAACTCGTTTTCTTCAAGCAGGTAGGCGACAAGACCTGCCGCCAGCATCACGCCGACGTCGAAGAGCGAAATGTTGATGGCAAATGCGCCGACGATGCAGAACACCAGGATGAGCGGCATCAACACGTTGCGCGGTACGCGGAGGATGCGCTTGGACACCTTGATGCACAGAATGCCGAGCGGGATCATGATGAGGTTTGCCAAGATGAACAGCAGCAAAACCCCGTAGATGTTCTGCTGGTTGGTGGTGAACAGGGCCGGGCTCGGGTTAAGGTTCTTCATGTAGAGCACGCCGATCACGGTGGCCGTGATCGAGTCGCCCGGGATACCGAACACCAGGGCTGGGATCCACGCGCCGGCCAGGGCACCGTTGTTCGCCGAACCGCATTCGACGATGCCTTCGACGTGGCCGGTCCTGAACTTTTCGGGCTCCTTCGAAAATTTCGTGCTCATCGCGTAGGACGCCCAGGCCGCAACGTCGGCGCCGGCGCCCGGCAGTGCACCAACCACCGTTCCCAATGCACTGCCGCGCAGGATCTGAAGCGGGTATCTCTCGGCCAGTGCCCACTGGCCGGACAGGACACTGCCGACAGAGAGGATGCGTACGGATTGGTTCCTGCGCCTCGCAAGCCACGCACGGATGCGGGTGTGCTCTTTACAGAAGTCGAATCGCACGAGCCGTCGTGCGCGCAGTACGGCCGCAGACCGCCGTGAAGCGCCCGAAGCTACGCGCCCCGCGCGGGATCTGCCGAAGATTCTGGCGACTCTTTGCCCCGCCCCAACTCTTCGATCATGTTCTCGCCCACCGGATCGTTCCCATCGAGAGGGATGGATTCCTCGAAAGCGAGTTCCGGCTCTTCGTTGGTCGCAGCGGCGCCCGGAGTCCGCATGATGACTTGAGCATTCATTTGCAATCCTCCATGCAGGGCCAATACGATCGCATGCAGTTGATTCGAGCGGGAGGGTGCTAATCTCGATTGCGTGTCGGCAAAATTCTTCTCTATTTTCGGTGCGGCATTGCCGCCGTCAGGTTTGATCCTCAGCCGGCAGCAGAGCGGATTTTCCGTCCCTTTCGAGACCGGGGTTTCGTTCGGGTCGGAACTCAGCAGACTTGCGCGCCTCTAACTCGGAGACAGCCCAATCGGATGTCGAGTCAAGGTAGAGGTAGTCATGCAATCCACAAGCGGTCTTGTCGAGAAGCACATCCGGGAATCAGAGGCGCGTCTTCGACACATCGACGAACTCATGACCCGGTCGAGCCACCGGGGCCACATTTCTTCAAACTCGGTTCAAGACCTCTTGTCTCACACGAGAGAAAGTCGCGAGAAGCTGGCGGCCGAACTCGAAGGCCTGCGACGGGAGAGCGCCATCGGAGTTGACCAAGCCATGGTTCGCCGCAGCGAAAGACTCACGTCGCTCTTGGAGGCGATCGGTAGACAGTTTGAAAAGGCGCTCGCCGGGGTTTTCGATTGCCGTGGACTATAGGCGCTGGAGGCGAATGGCTCCGAACCAAGTAGCCCGCCCCGGCAGTCCCCCCTGATCTGGCTCGTCGCGGTAACCGTCAGGTTGGGATCGTGGATCCTACAAAGGAGACGCACTCTACGCACGACTCGCAGCGTTGGCATCTCAAGAACGACAGACTTCACAGCATTACCGAGCGCTGACGAGCAATTGATTCTGCATTTCCGCGATGTTGTGCTCGTGCGACGAGAGCATCTCGCTCAATTCTTCCTGAAGCAGGCTCTCGGGCAAGCGCGGGATCAGGTGTCGCAGCCGTCTGGCAACCCACTCCTGGCCGCGGTTGAGGAACGCCAGGCGCGCCGCCAAGCCGTCGATCGCCATGGTCTTCCCGAAGAAGGCGCCGGTCCGCGTGCTGGGCGTTTCGTGCCGCGCCTGGATAGCCTTGATCAACATGCCACACCATCTGACTTCGTCGCGCCGGGCAGATTGCAGTGCTTGTCTCAACGCCTCGTCTTTCACATCCTGCGCCAGCACCATCAGCACCCGCGCGCCGGCGCGTTCGGCTTCCAGGAGTTCGTTCAGCGCCTCCCCCACCTCCTGCGGCTCCGCTTGGCCTAGGCACGCCCCGCCCAATTCGCTCGCGTAGCAGACAGGCGACGAGAGCTCGACACCGGGGGCTGGAGCGTCGACTGCCACGTACAGCGCCTCGGCGGCATCCCGGGCGATCTCACGAAGGCGCTCGACGGCCGACGTCACGTTCCGTATCCGTGCGGCGCCTTCCCCCGCGTAGAGCGCCATGGCTTCCAGATCGCCGGTCGTTGATCTCAAGGGAGAGTCCGTGCTGAACAGATAGATCGGGCGCTCCGGTTCGGCGCCAATGGGCACGCGGCCGCTCGAGAAAGGGTCTCCGCGCTCGCCTCGGGTCACGCTGTTCTTCAACACGCGCACCATGGCGCCGCGTGGCCAGTTGATGTGGAACGCGTCCGTCAACACGGTCCCCTCTTCCTTGGCCTCAACGATCGCCCGCTTGTGGAAATCGTGCGCGAACGACTCCTTCGTCGCGAGGAGTGCAGTCCCCAGCAGCGCGCCCTGGGCCCCCAGCGACAGAACGCTCGCCACGTCCTGTCCGTCTGACAGGCCCCCCGCAGCCAGAACCGGAACACCGACCGCCTCCAGGACCCGGGGAAGCAATTCGACTAGCGGCAGGCGGCCCCGTACATGCCCACCGGCCTCAATCCCTTGCGCTACAACGATCTGAGCACCCGCCTGTTGCGCCAGCCTCGCCTCCTCGGCGCAACCCACCTGGCACATGACCAGTATGCCCGCTGACCGTAGGCGCTCAATGGTTGCAAACGACAGATCCCAGAAGAGGCAGACCACCGGCACAGCCAGGTCGATACAGGTGGCCACCTGCCGTTCAAGCAGGTTTGGATCAGTGGCCGCGGGGATGATGCTGACCCCAAACCGGGCAGTCGTCGAGGCGCGGACTTTTTGAACCTCGTCACGGATGAAGGCCGGCGTCTCGCGCACCATGCCCAGGAGGCCGAATCCACCCGCAAGACTCACCGCACTCACGAGTTCCGAACGCGCAACGCCGCCCATTCCCGCGAGCACCAGCGGGTAGCGACACCCGAGGAGGTCACACACAGGTCGATGGAGAGAACCCGACTCCAGCGCCCCTGTGGCGACGAACTCCGCGTCGGCCTTCATCGGCGCACCCTTCAGCGTATGACCAGCACCGGCACCTTCGAGTGCGCCAGGACCTGATCGGTGTCGCTGCCTGTCAACAACTTGGCAAAGCCCGATCGGCCGTGGGACGCCATCACGATGAGGTCGCTGCCGTGTTCGGCTGCTGCAGCGATGATCGCGTCCGCCACTCCGTCAGCCACGCTGACGGCCGTCTTCAGCGTCACGCCGCGTGCCTCGGCGCGCGCAACGGCCACCTGAAGCTTGTCCTTCGCAGCATTCACGGTGCCGGCTTCTGCATTGGCGATCTCCTCGGGGGAGAAAGGTACGACACCATCGAAATAGTTCATGGCGTATCGCGGCACCACGCTGAGCGCGACAAGTTCGGCATGGTTGTCTGCAGCGAGCCCGATCGCCCGCTCCATGGCCTTGTCACAGAAACTGCTGCCGTCCGTGGGAACCAAGATATGCTCAAACATTTCATCTCTCCTTGCGGTACAAATGAGCCCGGAGTGCAGGCGCTCAGAACATGGCCTGTCCTTCTCCATAGAGCGTCCGGCGGTCCTCCACGGCGCAGACGCCCGGAATGTTCTCGGCGGCGATGCGCGCGGCGTCCTTGTCTGCCGCACGTTGCACCACGCCCACGTAGCTGACGATCCCCTTGTTGACGAAGACACTCGACCAGGAATCGGACCACCAGGAGTGGGAATTCAGCTCCGACATCAGACGCTTGAGGATTGCCTCATCATCGACATCCGGATCCGCCGAGCGCGTCGCAAAGCTGTCGCTGGTCGCCAATGCCCGCATCAGGTCCGCCCGCGTCACCAACCCCTGCAATTGCCCGTCCTTCAGCACCGGGATGCGTCGAATGTGGCGTGCCTCGAAAATGACCGCGATCTGTGTGATCGGCGTGTCGACGCCGACGCTCACCACATCGGTGCTCATGACATCTCCGGCATGCGCGCCGTTGGCCCTGACGTACGCAACGGGACCCGGATCCAGGCGGGTGAGCCGTTGCCACCACGTTCGGTATTCTGCCCATCGATCGGTCCCGATCTCGTGCCGATGCAGGAGGTCGCCGTCCCCGATCACGCCGACCACCTTGTCGTCCTCCATCACCAGGACGCCGCTGATGCGGTGCGCCAGCAGGAGCTCGACCACGTCATGCAAGGGCGTGCCCGGATTCACGGTGATGACGGGAGTGGTCATGATGTCGCTAGCCTTCATGGTCGCTTTCCTTCAGGGTGGTGGCGCAGGAAGCGCCCTTCAATCAACACATCTTTCAGCACTTTCCCATGACTGAGGGCGAGTTCCTTGGCGTCGCAGAGCAGCGTGAGGCGCCCACGCCTGCGCAGGTCGTCGAGCACGTGCAGGAGGTCGTCGTGCCCCGCAAGTTCGGCCCGATACCGCAGCGCGAACTCGTCTTTGCGCCTCAAGTCATGTGCATACCAGCTGCGCAGCCCCGCACTCGGAGCGACCTCCCTGAGCCATAGATCGATGATGAGATCTTCCCGCGGCACGCCGCGAGGCCACAGACGATCGACCAGCACACGCATTCCGTCATCGGCGCTGACGCGTTCCCTCGCGCGCTTGAGCGTGACGGTCTGTCGCATGCCCACGTGAATCGGAATCTTTTCGTGAAAGGACGGCCCCGAGAGGCGTGTCAGCAGTGGGGTCAGCATGGTGTGCCCGCCAGAAGACACATAAGGCGGGCCGGCGCCAGCAAGCTGTGGCCGCCGCCCTGATCCTTGAGCACAGTATCGTCAGATAGCCTGGATGGATCATCCAGCCGCCACGGCTGGCAGACCGCAATCCGACGGAGCAATCGGGTCGGAATGTTCCAAACGACCCAGTCTCGACGCTGTGATTCATCCGGAATTTCAAGCACCTCGCTCACTGTCATCTCCTTCGTCCTTCGCGACGCCGAACGGGCCGCCTTAAGATCATCCTGACCCCTTCCTTTCCTCGTGTAAAACGACATTAATTGCCAGTTCGATGCAATACTTTCGCATCAACTCGGGAGATAGCATGGATCTCACCCTGGCACAGACGTTTCTTCGGATCGTTCAGACACGCAGCTTTCTGCGCGCAGCCGAGCAGCTCCACGTCACCCCGACCGCTGTAAGCGCACGAATCCGGATGCTGGAGGAGCTCCTGGGCCGGCCTCTTTTCGTTCGGAACAAGGCGGGTGCTGTTCTGACGGTCGCGGGTGAGCAGTTCCTGCCGCATGCGACCAGCCTCATGCAGGTCTGGGAGCGCGCCCGTCACCAGGTCGCTGTGCCTGCAGGCCGCCGTGCAGTCCTCACGGTGGGCTGCGAGATCAGCCTTTGGGATCCGTTGTTGCTCCAATGGCTGTTGTGGATGCGCTCGGCGGCGCCGCATCTGGCCGTACGCACCGAGGTGGGCTTCCCGGACGATCTGCTCGACAAGACCGCCAGCGGCGTGCTGGACATCGCGATCGTCTATGCGCCGCAGCAGCGACCGAATTTGCGGATCGAGTTGCTGCTCGAGGAAAAGCTGGTCATGGTGACGACATCAAAGCGGCTGCGCGCTCCGCGGCCGGATGACTACGTCTATGTCGACTGGGGTCCGGACTTTGCCACCCAGCACGGATTGGCGTTTCCCGAACTCTCCAATGCGGCTGTGAAAGTCGGCCTCGGTCCGCTGGGTCGCGAGTACCTGCTCAGCGCAGGTGGAACCGGCTATTTTCGGCTCGACGTGGTACGCGATCACCTCGAGAACGGCCGGCTCCGACGGGTTCCAGACATGCCTGAGTTCCTTTATCCCGCCTACGCTGCATATGCAGATTCCGCTGACGCGAAGATTGTCAATCCCGCGCTGGCGGGCCTTCGCAAGGTGGCACGTCCTACGCAAGCCATCGCCAAGCGCAATAGGCGAGCGTCGTGACCTACTTTTTCCATCGTTCGTGTGTCGCCTCGACCAACGCACGAGCAGGCACCTTGTCGATGACAAGGGGGAAATCCACGCGTTGCAATGCCCCGGTGCGCTCCAAATGAGAAACAGGCCGTTCGCGGGCGAAGCTGGGCGACGACGTACAGCGCACGTGAAATCATCGCGAGTGTTACCACACGACTCGACGCTCTTGCAGGAGTCAGTCTGCTGACGGCAGACCCAAAGGCAACAATCCTTAGAGCGGCCGATGGGGCAAATGTCTATGAACAGCTCATTGTGTTGAACGAACGAAGGAACCAGCGAACACACTTGTATCCTGAGTCGGCGTTGTAGCAGGCTCGTGTCCGCTTGAGTTAGGCGGACAGATGGACACTTGCGGAAGCGAATGAATGGGCCAGCGTCGTCGGTGTCGGCACAATGGCACAACTCGGAGTTTTCAGGTTTTCAGATGCGAATGCGCCCCGGAGCGTCGAAGGCGAATAGCTTGAACGCGAACATGCTGGGAAAGTGGGTGATCGGCTCGGAGAGCGTCGCTGGCGCCGATGCCCAGGGTCGGGCTGCCGCTGTGCACTGAGCGGGTGGACATGTGTGCCGGCGCCGTCACCACGCTCGCTGAGGGTCTTCGGCGCGGCGCGGCCACATCGTGCGTGCACCTTCTCACGCCAGCAAGGACAACTCGCGTGCGAGCAACTATGTGATGCATTCAAGTCCATTCCAGGCTTAAGGCTCGAAGCCGATCGACTGCGGATCAAGGTGCTGGACGCACCCGCAAGAGCGCTGTGTCAGAGGTGCGCGGGGCGCTATCGACGGATCACGCCGGTCCGACGCATCGTCGTCAACCTCAGGGTTTGTGCGCACAATAATTTGCGCACAGAAGATGAAATGACTGATAAATTTGCGCCCAACACATCCGATACATGGCCACTACCCCCCCTCCCTCCTCTATTGATGACCTGCGCCGTTTGGTGGAAAACGAACGCGATGCGCGCGGCCGCGACCGCATGGGCGAGCGCACGCTGGCCGTACTCGTCGATATGCTGGCGCGGCCGGGGCCAGCGGCCGTCCAGAGCATTTCCGAACTTGCCGCGCACAATGGAGTCGACCCGTCGACGCTCACGCGCCTGGGCAAGCGGCTCGGCTTCAACGGCTTCGCACCGCTGCAGGATGTGTTCCGTCGGCACGTATCGGCGACGCAGCCCTTCTACAGCAGCCGCGTCAGCGAGTTGGTCGCGCACCAGGGGACTTCGAGCGTCACGAGCGTGCTGCAGCAACTCGCACAGAATGAATGCCAGAAGATTCTGGCCGCAGCCAGCAGCCTCGATGAGAAGAAGGTCGGCGAGGCCGTCACCCAACTGATCAAGGCCAAGCACGTCTACGTCATGGGACTGCGCGGCACTTATAGCGTCAGCCAGTTCTTCGGCACGTTCCTGAGTACGCTGCGCGAATCGGTCACGGTGCTGGGCGGCCCAGGCTTTCCCATTGCTTCGGAGTTGGCGCGCATCAAGAACGAGGATCTGCTGGTCGCGATTTCTTACCGGCCCTATACGCGCACCGTCGTGAAGGCGGTCGAACTGATCAAGGCGGAGGGCACGTCGGTGCTCTCGCTGACGGACGCCGGCTCGGCGATCGAACTGGCGCCGCACGAAGGTACGACCATCGCGGTCGACCAGCCCTACTACTTCGACTCGGCGCTGGCCCAGTTCTTCGCGGCCGAAGCCATCCTGATGGCGGTTGCGCGGCGACTCGGACCGAAAGCCATGCTCACGATCCAGCGGCGCGAGGCCTTCAACAAGGCACTCGACATTGAAATCAGCTAACCCTGTCCGTCCGATGCCAACCACTTCGAAGTCCCTGCAGATCCCGCCCGAGGCGCTCGCCTCGGCCATCGCCGACGCCAGTTCGCGCTACACGGCCGCGAACCCGAAGAGCCTCGCCCAGCACCGCGCCGCGAGCGAGGTGATGCCGGGCGGGAACACGCGCAGCGTGCTGTTCAGCGCGCCGTTTCCGATCACGCTCACGGCGGCTCAGGGATGCCGGGTGACATCGCTCGACGGACGCTGCTACGTCGACTTCCTCGGTGAATACACGGCGGGGCTCTACGGCCACTCGAACCCGGTACTGTGCCAAGCCGTATCCAAGGCGCTGGAAGGCGGCTGGGTCATGGGCGGCCACATCCGTGCGGAGGAGGAACTCGCACGTCTGATCTGTGAACGCTTCCCGTCGATCGAGCTGGTGCGTTTCGCAAATTCGGGCACAGAAGCCAATCTCTATGCGATCTCGGCGGCCAAGGCGATCACCGCCAAACCCAAGGTCGTGGTTTTCGAAGGCGGCTACCACGGCGGCGTCTTCACGTTTGCCGGCGGCGGGCCGGGTCCGCTCACGGCTCCCTTCGACTTCGTACTCGCGCCCTACAACGACATCGACGGCACCCGCGCGTTGCTCGACACCCATGCGGATGCAATCGGCACGATCGTGGTGGAGCCGATGCAGGGCTCGGGCGGTTGCATCCCGGCCGAGCGCGGCTTCCTCCAGACGCTGCGCGACTGGGCCAGCGCACACGGCGCGCTGCTCATTTTCGACGAGGTCATGACCTCGCGCCTGTCGCCGGGCGGCCTGCAGCAGGTACACGGCATCACGCCAGACTTGACCACGCTCGGCAAGTACATCGGTGGCGGTTTTAGCTTCGGGGCTTTCGGCGGGCGCGCCGAGCTCATGCGCCGCTTCGATCCAAGTCAACCCGGTGCATTCGGCCACGCGGGCACCTTCAACAACAACGTCTTCACGATGGCGGCCGGCGCCGCCGGACTGCGCGAGGTCTACACGCCGGCGGCGGTGGGACCGTTCAATGCGCGCGGCGACGCGCTGCGCAAGCGGCTCGATGCGATCGCGGGCGGTGCGCGCTTCCCGATGCAGTTCACGGGCCTCGGCTCGATGATGAACGTTCACATGCACCGTGGCCCGGTGCGTAGCATCCATGACGTTGCGCACAGCGTGCAGCCGCTGCGCGAGCTGTTCTATTTCCACATGCTCGAGCACGGCATTTGGCTCGCGCGGCGCGGGATGATCAACCTGTCGTTGCCTCTTGGCGAGGCCGAGTTCGCGCAACTCGAGGACGCGGTCGCGTCCTTCGTCGAGCACTGCAACGCGCTGGCATGAGCACGATCGAACTGCTTGGCCTCAGCAAGCGTTACGGCGGGGTCACGGTCGTGGCGCCCACCGACCTGCGCATCGAGCAGGGCGAACTCGTGACGCTGCTCGGGCCGAGTGGTTCGGGCAAGAGCACCATTCTCTCGATGATCGCAGGTCTCACCACGCCGAGCGAGGGCATGGTGCGCATCGGAGGGTGCGACGTGACGCACGTGCCGCCCGCGCAGCGCAACCTTGGCATGGTGTTCCAAAGCTATGCGTTATTTCCGCACATGACCGTGTTCGACAACATCGCATTCGCGTTGAGCATTCGCAGCGTGGCCAAGGCCGAGATCGCGACGCGTGTGGACAGGGCGCTCGCGCAGGTCCGGCTTGGCGGGCTCGAGCGGCGCCGGCCTTCCGAGCTCTCGGGCGGACAGCAGCAGCGCGTGGCGCTCGCGCGCGCGCTCGTGTTCGAGCCGGAAATCCTCCTGCTGGACGAGCCGATGGGTGCGCTCGACAAGAACCTGCGCGAAGAAGTGCAGCTCGAGTTGCGCCAACTGCAGCGCGAGCTCGGCGTGACCACCGTGCTGGTCACGCACGACCAGGAAGAGGCGTTGTCCCTGTCGACCCGGCTCGTGGTGCTCGACCAGGGTCGAATTCAGCAAATCGATACGCCGATCGCAGCCTACCAGCGTCCCAGCAACCGCTTTGTCGCGCAGTTCATCGGAACCGCCAACCTGTTCCGGGGGGAACTTCGTCATCGAGACGGTCAGGCCCTCGTGGCATTCCCAGACGGCGCCCTGCTCGGTTGCATGGCTCCTTCGGGCCCGGCCGGTCCGGTCGACGTGGTGGTGCGGCCCGAGCATGTCGAACTGCTGCCGGCCGACGCGGCCCAGGGCCTGCGCGTCGAAGTGGTCGAGAGCGTGTATCTGGGCCAGTCGAGCCGCCTGCACCTTCGCACCGCGGACGGCGTGCCGGTGGTTGCGCTGTTGCAGCGGCAGGGCCCGGCGTATTCGCCCGGCGAGGCGCTGCGCATCGGCTGGCGGCCCGCGAATGCCTGGGCCATGGCCGGCCGTGCCAGCCTTTGACGCGGCCTTCGCCGGCCAACCCCCGAGATCCATCTTCGAATTCAACCCAGAGGAGCTTCCATGCGCAAAAGTGTTCTGTTCAACGCCCTGTGCGCCGCCATGATGGTGTCCGCAGCCCTCGGATCGGCGGCCGTGAGTGCCCAGACGGGGGCGGCACCTCCCAAGGAGATCCGAATCCTCGAATCGGGCGGCCCCAGCGGCGACTCGATCGAGCAGGCCTACATCAAGCCCTACACGGCGCGTACCGGCATCAAGGTGACGCGCGAGAGCCCGACCAGCGCAGGCAAGCTGCAGGCGATGGTGCAGTCGAAGAACATCACCTCGGTCCTGGTCGAACTCGGCGCCACCAACGTGGTCGCAGCCCGCGCCCTGGGGCTGCTCGAGCCGCTCGACTGGAACGCCATTGACCCGGCACCGATCTATCCCGAGGCACGTTGGCCCGATGCCTTCGGCTACCAATACTCGTCGACCATCATGGCCTGGGGCAAGGGCAGCAAGCAGCCCAAGACTTGGGCCGACTTCTGGAACGTGAAGGACTTTCCCGGCAAGCGCGCGCTGCCCGACTACCCGGGCTATACGCTGCCGCTGGCGCTGCTGGCCGACGGCGTGACGCCCGACAAGCTCTACCCCCTCGACATCGACCGGGCCTTCGCGAGCCTGGAGAAGATTAAGGGCAGCGTCGCGGTCTGGTGGAAGGCCGGCGCCCAAGCGCCGCAACTCCTCGAGGACAAGGAAGTCGCCTATTCGGCCGCGTGGTCGGGCCGCATCGTCGGCAACCCGAAGATCGACTACACCTATAACCAGGGCCTGCTGCAACTCGCCTACTTCGTCGTGCCCAAGGGCGCGGACCCGGCCGCCAAGGCCGCCGCCATGGGCCTGCTGCACGAGATGTCGAAGCTTGAGAACCAGCTCGTCGCGACCAACGTGATCCCGTACACCGGCGCCAGCCCCGGCATCGAGAAGCTGGTGCCCAAGGACAAGGTCAACGACTACCCGACCACCGAAGCCAACAAGAAGATCCAGGCCCAGGCCGACCCGAGCTGGACTGCGGACAACGCCAAGCTTATCGAGAAGCGCTGGCAGGAATTCAAGCTGGGCCTGTAAGGCCGCCGCCGGTGCGCCGGCTTTTCTTGGCTGATCGAAGGAACGAGATGAATGTAGCATCACGCAGGCAGGCCGCGCCCGGCTTCTGGCTGGTGGCGCCCCTGTTGGCTGTCATGGCGCTGGGCTTCAACCTGCCGCTGGTGCTCATGCTCGGCAAGAGCGTCGTCGGCGAGTCCGGTTTCACGCTGCAACACTTCGTCGAGATCTTTCAGGTTCCCGCCTATCTCAAGGTGCTGTTCAATACCTTCCGCATCGCGTTGATCACGGCCGTGTGTTGCGTGCTGCTCGGCTATCCGCTGGCCTACTGGTTGCGGCGACTGCCGTCGCGGTGGCAGTTGTTGGCGCTCGCGGCCGTGGTGATTCCGTTCTGGGTCAGCATCCTCGTGCGCACCTATGCCTGGATCGTGGTACTCGGCAATGCGGGAATGGTGAACCGCTCGCTGCTCGGGTTCGGCTGGATCGATTCGCCCATCGCATTTCTCTACAACGAACTCGGGGTGGTGATCGGGACGATCAACGTGCTCCTGCCCTTCCTGGTGCTGCCCCTGTTCGCGGCGATGCTCAAGATCGACGAGCGCCTCCTGCGCGCCGCCGAAACTCTGGGCGCGAGCAACTGGACTGCTTTCTGGCGCATCTTCTTTCCGCTGAGCCTGCCCGCGCTCGCAGCCGGCGCGATCCTGGTCTTCATCCTGACGCTGGGGTTCTTCATCACTCCTGCGATCCTGGGCGGCGGGCGCGTGCCGATGGTGGCCAACATGCTCGACCTGCTGGTCAACCATCTGCCCAACTGGGAGCTGGCATCGACCATCTCGACCGTCCTGCTCGGCGTGACGCTGGTGTTGTTCGTGATGTATCTGCGGCTCACCACCCGCAAGGAGGAAGCATGACTGTGCCGACCGGCCGGGGTACGCTTGCCGCACCCGCGAGCACGGGCGAGGCGCTCGCGCGTCTGCACCGCTGGCTGGTGGCGGGCGCCGCGGTCGGCGTGCTGGCCTTCCTTTGCCTGCCGGTGCTGATCGTGATACCGATGTCGTTCTCGAACTCGAATTCGCTGCGCTTCCCGCCCGAGGGGTTCTCGATGCGCTGGTACGTCCAAGTCTTCACCGACGAGCGCTGGCTGCTTGCGATGCGGACCTCGCTGCTGCTGGCCGCGCTGTCGAGCACCCTCGCGCTCGTGCTGGGCAGCTTCGCCGCCTATGGCATCACGCGCGGACGCTTCCCCGGCAAGCAGTTGCTGCAGAGCAATTTCATCTCGCCGTTGATCATCCCGTCGGTGGTGATCGCGGTGGCGCTCTACTTCGCGCTGGCCAAGGTCGGGCTGCTTGGCTCCTTCGCAGGCCTGTTGCTCGGCCACACGCTGCTTGGCGTGCCGTACGTCGTGCTCATCATGGGCGTCGCGATTCGCAGCTTCGACATCCGCATCGAGCAGGTCGCGTTCACGCTCGGCGCCTCCTGGTTCACGATGTTCCGCCGCGTGTTGGTACCCAACCTCTTGCCGAGCACCGCCGCGGCCTGGATCTTCGCGTTCGTGACCAGTTTCGACGAAGTGGTGATCACCACCTTTGTCGCGGGCACGCACGAGACGGTGCCGAAGCGCATGTTCAACGACTTGGTGCTTCAGGTGAACCCGTCGATCACGGCCATTGCGACTTTGTTGATCGCGGTCAGCGTCGGCCTCATGGCCCTGGCCGCCGGGCTGGTCCAGCGTGGTCGGCGCCGCCTTGGAACACCACCGGTCAATTGAGTCCCGCCTTTTCCAATGTCCGCAGCGCGGATCTTCACCCCAACGGAGTCAAAGACATGAACACCTCCACGCCCGGATATGCCGCCCATGGCGGCCCGGTACAGCTCTTCTACCTGAAGGATGGCGCGCCGCGCCGTCCGGTGGTTGAGCGAGGCGAAGGCATCTACCTCTGGGACTCGCGAGGACAGCGCTACATCGATGCCTCTTCGGGCCCGATCGCGGTCAACATCGGCCACGGCAATGCACGCGTGATCGAGGCGGCCGATCGACAGATGCGCAAGGTGGCCTATGCGAGTCGCGCCTTCTTCGAGAACGAGGCCAATAGCCTGCTGGCCGACATCGTGACGCAGCTTGCGGGACCGGGCCTCGAACGTGCGTTCTTCGTCTCGGGCGGCTCCGAGGCGACAGAGAGCGCCATGAAGCTGGTTCGCCAGCATGCGCTCACGCAGGGCCAGGGCAGCCGCTGGAAGGTGCTCTCGCGCAGTCCGAGCTACCACGGCGGCACGCTGGGCGCGCTCGCGATCAGCGGCGACCCGGTGTCGGAAGCGAGCTTCGGAGCGATGGCGCGGCTCATGCCGAAGGTGCCGACACCGTTCAGCTACCGGCTGCCGGAAGGCCATACCGTCGAGAGCCTTGCTGAACACTGCGCGGCCGAGCTCGAGGCCACCATCGTGCGCGAGGGGCCCGAAACGGTGCTGGCGTTCTTTCTCGAACCGGTCGGCGGGCTCGCCACTGGCGCGCTGGTCGCCATCGATGCCTACTACCGCCGCGTGCGCGAGATTTGCACCCGCCATGGCGTCATGCTGGTGTTCGACGAGGTCATGAGCGGTGCCGGGCGCACCGGAAAGTTCCTGGCGGCACACCACTGGCCGGACGCGATGCCTGACGTGGTCACTCTCGCGAAGGGTATCGGCGCCGGATACACGCCGCTCGGCGCGGTGTTGGCGTCGCGCAAGATGGTCGATGCGCTGTCGCAGGCCGGCGGCTTCATGCACGGCTACACCTACGCGTCGAACCCGCTGTCGTGTGCAATCGGCCATGCGGTGGTGCAGGAGATCGTCAACCAGGGCTTGATCCCCAACGCCGAGGCCATGGGAATGCGCCTGCGCGAACGTCTGCTCGAAGTGCAAAAGGACAGTCGTGTGCTCGGCGACATTCGCGGCAAGGGGCTGCTGATGGCGATCGAGATCGTATCCGACCGGGAAAGCAAGGCCACCTTTTCGGCCGAGACGCGAGCGATCGACCGCATCGTCGAACTCGCCATGGCGCGCGGCCTGCTGCTGTATTCGCGCCGCACGGCCAAGGGGCAGTTCGGGGAATGGCTGATGGTCGCGCCGCCGCTGATCGTCGACGCGGCGCAGATCGACACGATCGCCGGCCTCATCGGCGAGACGCTGGCGGCCTTCGAGGCGCAGTTGCGCTGAGGCCGTTTCCAGACTTCCATCACAACGCGTTGCCGCTTGGGCACTTCGCCGCAGGGCGCGGCGCGGACGTCCGCGCGCTCCTGTCTTCGATCCTGATGCCGGTCCGCCGGCGCTTCACATCATGAACAACACTTTAGAGTCACATTCGGGCGGCGACTTCCTGGCGCGCACGCTCAAGGGCTACGGCGTCGATCACATCTTCTTCGTCGATGCGATTCTGCGTCATACGCTGGCGCACGCCGAGGCGCACGGCATCCGGCGCATTCTCGCCCATTCGGAGAAAGCCGCCGCCTACATGGCCGACGGTTTCAGCCGCGCGTCGCGGCGCCCATCGGTCTGCATGGCGCAGTCGGTCGGCGCGGCCAATCTCGCGGCCGGATTGCAGGACGCCTACTTCGCGCACAGCCCGGTGATCGCGCTGACCGGGAGGCAGGTGGCCAACAACCAGTACCGCCATGCCTACCAGGAGCTGCCGCATGAGCCGCTGTTCACGCCGGTCACCAAGTTCTCGGGCAGGGTCGAGACGCCGTTTCAGCTCGCTCACCTCACGCGCCATGCTTTTCGGGTTGCGACCAGCGGGCTGCCTGGCCCTGTGCACTTGGACATGGCCGGCCACGTCGGCAACATCGCGGACAACTGGCAGAGCGGCGAACCAGTGGTGGCCGAACCGCGCCACAGGCGGGTTCCGGCCCACCGAGCGCGCCCTGAGGCGCAGGCGCTTCACGAACTCGCGCAGGCTTTGCAGCAGGCCCAGGCGCCGGTGGTGGTGGTCGGCGCGGCGCTGGTCTGGTCCGGTGGCGAGGCGGCACTGCGCGCGCTGGCCCAGCATGCCCAGCTACCCGTGCTGTGCACGCTCGACGCAAAGGCCGCGATGGCTGACCTGCCCACGCTCGACATGGGGGTCACCGGCACCTACGGCACCGACGGCGGCAACCGTTTCCTGTCCGAAGCCGACTTCGTGCTCTTCGTCGGCTGCGACGTGGGCGATCAGGTCACATCGAACTGGCGGCTCCCGCTGCCCGGCGTGGCCACTGCCCATGTGGGTGTGGACGCAGAAGATCTCGGTCGAAACCTGCCCGGCGCGCTGACTCTGCAGGCCGACCCGGCGACCGCGCTGGAAGAACTGCGCGCACTGTTGCCTTCCGCCTCGCGCGAACACTGGATCGGCCGTGGCCGTGCGTTGAAGGCGCAATGGTGGACGCAGCATGCGCCGATGCTCGACTCGGCCGCCGAACCGGTCCGTCCCGAGCGGCTGATGCGTGAGCTGGGTCGCTGGCTTCCATTGGATGGCGTGTTGGTGGCCGACACCGGCTACGCGTCGCAGTGGTCGGGTCAACTCCTGCAGCTCAAGGCCTCGAGCCAGATCTTCTTGCGCGCGGCCGGCTCGCTGGGTTGGGGGTTTCCGGCATCGCTCGGCGCCAAGGCCGCGAGTCCGGACCGGCCCGTGGTCTGCCTGACCGGCGACGGCGGCTTCATGTACCACCTGCCCGAGCTCGAGACGGCCCGGCGCTGGGGGCTGCGCACCATCACCGTGGTCAACAACAATGGCTGCCTCGCGCAGGGCCTTTCGAGCTTGCGCAAGGCCCAGATCGGCGGCGAGCGGATGCACGACTGCTACCAGTTTATCCATCAGGACTTCGCTGAGATTGCACGTTCTTTCGGATGCACCGGATTGCGCGTGACCCGGCCATCGGAGCTCGGCGCGGCGCTGGAGCAGGCGCTTGCGAGCGAGCTCCCAGTGGTGATTGATGTTCTAAGTGACCCTGCGGCGCTGGCGCCGGTCCCATGGATGCCGCCCGCCTGAACGGTTTGGTGGCCGGCCTGACGACTTCTTGAGCGTGCGCTGAGCAGGGTAGCCCTAGGGAAATCCAACATCCCTTGACGTCTTGGGCTCCGGGGGATCTGGCCGGGGCCATCTCATCTCACGGCCCGCTCATGCAGCACACCTTACAAAGCACGCGGCATCGCTATGAACTGCTCCATACGGGCGCAAAGCAGGCAGATCTCCGAGCGCCCTGCGGCGCGTGCTCGACGCGGATCGCCGAAGATCATCCCTGCGCACAAGGCGCAGCATAAGGGTTTCTCCTGTTTGCATACGTATGCAATGGACTCACATTGCATACGTATGCAAATATCGAACGAGCAGGAAAACACATGATCAGATATCTCAAGCGCGGCAAGGACGTCCAGGTCCGCGCCGAGGATGATGCCAAGGTGCGTGCCACGGTCGAAGGCATCATCAAGGCCGTCGAGGCGCGGGGCGATTCAGCCGTGCGCGACTTCAGCCGCCAGTTCGACAACTGGGACCCGGCCGATTTCCGGCTCTCGACCGACGAGATCGAGAAGGCGCGCAAGAGTCTCTCGGCCCGAGAGATCGAGGACATCAGCTTCGCCCAGACGCAGGTGCGCAATTTCGCGCAGATCCAGCGCGACTCCATGAAAGATGTGGAGGTCGAGACCTTTCCCGGCGTCGTGCTCGGCCACAGGAACATCCCCGTGAACGCGGTCGGCTGCTACATCCCCGGCGGCAAGTACCCGCTGCTGGCCTCCGCCCACATGAGCGTACTGACCGCCAAGGTGGCGGACGTGAAGCGCGTGGTCGCGACCGCGCCGCCCTACCAGGGCGCGCCGCATCCGGCGATCGTCACGGCCATGTCGATGGCCGGCGCCGACGAAATCCTGGTGCTCGGCGGCGTGCAGGCCGTGGTGGCGATGGCCGTCGGCACGCAAAGCATCGCGCCCGTGGACATGCTGGTCGGTCCCGGCAACATGTACGTGGCCGAAGCCAAGCGCCAGCTGTATGGCCGCGTCGGCATCGACCTCTTTGCCGGGCCGACCGAGACGCTGGTGATCGCCGACGAGACCGCCGACGGCGAGATGTGCGCGGTCGACCTGCTGGGCCAGGCCGAGCATGGCCCGACCTCGCCCGCCATCCTGCTGACCACGAGCGAACAGCTGGCACTTGAGACGATGGCCGAGATCGAGCGTCAACTCGCCATCCTGCCGACCGCCGCGATCGCCTCGGTGAGCTGGGCCGAATACGGCGAAGTGATCGTCTGCGACACCCAGGAAGAGATGCTGCAGAAGGCCGACGAGCTCGCCTTCGAGCATGTGCAGGTGATCACGCGCGACCCCGACTATTTCCTGCAGCACATGACGAACTACGGCGGTCTGTTCCTGGGCGCGCGCACCAACGTGAGCTTCGGCGACAAGGTGATCGGCACGAATCACACGCTGCCGACCAACCGCAACGCGCGCTACACCGGCGGACTGTGGGTCGGGAAGTTCCTCAAGACATGTACCTACCAGAAAGTGCTGACCGACGAGGCCAGCGCGCTGATGGGCGAGTACTGCTCGCGCCTGTGCCACATGGAGAACTTCGCCGGCCACGGCGAGCAGGCCAACCTGCGGGTGCGCCGCTATGGCACCCGGGCCGACGTGCCGTGGTATCAGCCGGTTCCGGCCCTGGAAGCCTGAGCATGCTGCCGCGTGCGCCGAACTTCCGCATCGACGGGCGCCGCGCGCTGGTGACCGGCGCCGGGCGCGGCATCGGCCTGGCTGCCGCCGCGGCGCTGGCGCAGGCCGGTGCCGCCGTGACCCTTGCCGCGCGTTCCGAAAGCGAGCTGCGCGAGGCCTGCCGGCAGATCCGCGCCGAGGGCGGTTGCTGCGACCACCTGGTGCTGGACGTGACCGATTCACAGGCGGTGAACGAAAAGCTCACCGCGGCCGGGCCGTTCCAGATCCTCGTCAACAACGCCGGCCTGAACCGGCCGAAGCCGTTGGTGGAGGTGGAAGACAGCGACATCGACGCCGTGTTCGACCTCAACGTGAAGGCCGCCTTCTACGTGACCCGCACGGTGACGCGCGGGCTGCTGGCGGCCGGCCTGCCGGGCTCGATCATCAACATCTCGTCCCAGATGGGCGTGGTGGGCAGTCCGCGCCGCACGCTCTACTGCGCCAGCAAGCACGCGATGGAAGGCATGACCAAGGCCTTGGCGTGGGAACTGGGGCCGGCGGGCATCCGCGTCAACACAGTCTGCCCGACCTTCATCGAGACCGCGATGACGGCTGGCATGTTCGCGGATGCGAGCTTCCGCGACTGGGTCACCTCGAGGATCGCACTGGGCCGGCTGGGCCAGGTCGAAGAGATCATGGGCGCCATCGTGTTCCTGGCGAGCGACGCCGCGAGCCTCATGACCGGCAGCGCGCTGATGCTCGATGGCGGCTGGAGCGCCGCATGAAGTCCAGCGCCACGGCCCAGGAAGTGGCACGGCTCGCGCAGGTGTCGCAGTCGGCCGTCAGCCGGACCTTCACGCCGGGTGCCAGCGTGTCGGAGGACACGCGCAACCGCGTGCTCGCCGCCGCCAAGACGCTGGGCTATCGGCCCAATGCGCTGGCGCGCAGCCTGATCACGCGACGCAGCCGGATCATCGCGCTGGTGATGAGCTACCTGCAGAACCAGTTCTACCCGCTGGTGATCGAAAAGCTCTCTCAAAGCCTGCAGAAGCAGGGCTACCACGTCCTGATGTTCATCAGCGATCTGGAAGAGACCGACGGCGTGCTGGCGGAGATCCTGCAGTACCAGGTCGACGGCATCGTGATGGCCTCGGCGATGCTGTCGCCCGACCTGGCGCGGCAATGCGCCGAGTCGGGCGTGCCAGTGGTGCTGTTCAACCGGGTGCCCGACATCAGCGCATTCGCACGCCACAGCACCAGCTCGGTGACCTCCGACAACCATCGCGGCGGCCGGATGGTGGCCGAACTGCTGCTGGCGCGCGGCCATCGCCGCATCGCTTTCCTGGCCGGCCTCGAAAAATCGTCGACCAACCTGGAGCGTGAGCGCGGCTTCAACGAGGTGCTGGAAGCGGCGGGCGTCGCGGTGTTCCGCCGTGCTGTGGGCCACTACAGCTTCGAGCTCGCGAAAGTGGCCACGCGCGAGTTGTTCGCCGGCGCCGATCTGCCCGACGCGGTGTTCGTCGCCAACGACCACATGGCCATCGCCGCGATGGACGTGCTGCGCCAGGAAATCGGCCTGCGCGTGCCCGAGGACGTCAGCGTGGTCGGCTTCGACGACGTGCCGCAGGCGTCGTGGGGCGCCTATCGGCTCACGACCGTGGTGCAGAGCGTCGAGGACATGGTCGAGGCCACCGTCGAGTTGCTGCACGAGCAGATGCGCGAGGGTACGCACCCTCGGAACGTCGTGATTCCATGCCGCGTCGTCGAGCGCGACTCGGTGCGTGCGGCCGGCTGAGTCGGCTCGCGCTCTTTCATCTTTCATACATTCGAACAGGAGACTTTTGATGATCCCACGCATCCGCGCATTCGCCGTGGCCGGCCTGGCCTTGGTGGCGCTGGCCGCCGTCCCGGCATCGGCCCATGCGCAGCAGGCCCCCGCCTGGCCGACCAAGCCGATCAAGTACGTGGTGCCCTTCTCGGCCGGCGGCGTCTCCGACGGCGTGGCGCGGCTGGTGGCGCAGCATCTGGGCGAGCGAATCGGCCAGCCCGTGGTGATCGAGAACAAGCCGGGCGTCTCGGGCATCGTCGGCACGCAGTCGGTCGCTCGCTCGGCGCCCGATGGCTACACGCTGATGGGCGGCACCATCACCACCCACGCGGTCAACCCCTTCTTCAACAAGAACCTGGGCTACGAGCCTGTCAGCGACTTCGTGCCGGTGAACCTGGTCGGCATAGTCAGCAATGTGCTGGTGGTACCGGCGGGCAGCCGCTTCAACTCGGTGGCGCAGATTGTGGCCGAACTCAAGGCCAGGCCCGACAGCCTGACCTACGGCACCGCGGGCGCCGGCACCTCGCAGCACCTGTCGGGCCAGCTCTTCCAAAGCATCACCCACACCCGCATGCGCCAGATCATCTACAAGGGCGGCTCGCAGGCGATGGTGGACCTGATCGGCGGCCAGATCGACATGGTGTTCGAGACCGTCGCGGCGGCGCGGCCGATGATCGACGGCCAGCGCGTGAAGGTGCTCGGCGTGACCTCGAGCCGGCGCCTGGCCAGCTTGCCGGGCGTGCCCACGCTGGCCGAAGCCGGCGTGTCCGATTTCGAGATGCAATCGTGGCAAGGCGTGTTCGCGCCGGCAGGAACGCCGAAGCCGATCGTCGACCGCCTGAGCCGCGAGATCGCTGCGATCGTCGCGCTGCCCGATGTGCAGGAGAAGCTGCGCAAGCTCGGCGTCGAGCCCGACGGGCGCGCCTCCGAGGCCTTCACTGCGTTCCAGCGCGCCGAAATCGCGAAATGGGGCAAGGTGATCCAGGAAGCCAGCATCCAGGCCGAATGAAACCATCCCACCCGGACCCATCGACATGAAGAACAGAACTCCTTTCCCGCCGCTCACCCGCGGCGCCCTGCTGCGGCGTGCGGCCGCGGCACTTTCGGCGCTGGCGTTCGGCGGCGCCGCCATCGCACAGGCTGCGCCCGCGGCCGCTGGCCCGGGTGGTTATCCGGCGACCGGCCGCGTGGTGATCGTCGTGCCCTTTGCGGCCGGCGGCGCCACCGACATCGTGGCGCGTCTGGTCGCCGACGAGCTTGGCAAGCGCTGGGGCACGGCGGTCGTGGTGGACAACAAGGCCGGCGCGGGCGGTGGCATCGGCACCGAATTCGTCGCGCGCGCGAAGCCCGACGGGTACACGCTGCTGCTCGGCACCCAGACCGCGCTGTCCGTCAACCCGACGTTGCTCAAGAAGATCAGCTACGACGTGGACAGGGACTTCGCGCCGGTCACCCAGCTGGCGAGCACGCCGCTGGTGCTGCTCGCCAGCAACAAGTCGGGCGCGCACAACGTGAAGGAGCTGATCGCGCTGCTCAAGGCCAAGCCGGATGCGCTGTCCTACGGCACCAGCGGCAACGGGACCTCGCAGCACCTGACCACCCTCATGATGCTCAACCGCATCGGCGCCAAGGCCGTGCATGTGCCGTACAAGGGCAGCAGCCAGTCGCTGGTCGACCTTGCCGGCAACCAGATCGACATGCAGTTCGACAACATGACGACGGCGCTCGCCTTCGCGAAGAACGGCCAGGCCAAGGCGCTCGCCGTGACCAGCCTCGCCCGCTCGCCGTTGCAGCCCGAGCTGCCGACGCTCGCGGAATCGGGCGTGCCCGGCTTCGAGGCCGTGACCTGGCTCGGCCTGCTCGCACCCGCCAACACGCCGCCCGCAGTGGTGAACTGGCTCAACAAGGAAGTGGTTTCAGTGCTCGAATCGCCGGCGGTCACGAACCGCCTGGCGGGCCAGGGCTTCACGCCCAAGCCGATGACGCCGGAGGCATTCCGCAAGTTCATCCAGGCGGAGACTGTCAAGTTTTCCGAGCTGATCAAGACCAACAACATCACGATCGACTAGTTGGACGATGCTCACCGCCGAATTGATCTGCAAGCTGCGCTCGGTCGACACGCCGACGATCTGCAATGCGCTCGAACTCGCCATAGGCAGGCGCAGCGCGCACGGCTTCACCTACGGCACGCTGGTCGCGGCGCCGCAACCGCTGGCGCCCATGCTCGGCTTCGCGCGCACCGCGCGCATCCGCGCCGCGGCGCCCTCCTCGCTTCCAGCCGCGGAACTGCACCGGCTGCGGCTCGACTACTACCGCCATGTCGCGCCGACGCCGGGCCTGCCGACCCTCGTCGTGATGCAGGACCTCGACGAGCGCCGCGGCACCGGATCGTTCTGGGGCGAGGTCAACTCGGCGGTGCATCAGGCGCTGGGCGTCGCGGGCGTCCTGACCGACGGCTCGGTGCGCGACCTCGGCGATCTGGCGCCAGACTTTCCGATCCTGGCGGGCAGCGTCGGTCCTTCGCATGCTTTCGTGCACGTGGTGGACATCGGCGAGCCTGTCGAAGTGTTCGGCTTGTGCATCGCGAATGGCGACCTGGTCCACGCCGACCGCCACGGTGCGGTCCGGATCGCGCCCGAACACCTGCACGCGCTGCCGGGCTGCATCGACCTCGTCCAGCGCAAGGAGGCGCCGTTGCTGGCGGCCGCGCGCAGCGGCTCCTTCGACATCGCTGCGCTCGAGCGGGCGATGTGCGCGGCCGACGACATCCACTGACCCACCCGACAAGTACACACCATGGACATCCGTCATCCTCTCGACACGCGCCTGCCGGCCATGCTGCGCAGCGGCCGACCCTTGCGCGCGATCTTCAATTCACTGCCCAGCGCTGCCATCGTCGAGATGTGCGGCTATGCCGGCTTCGACTTCGTCGTGATCGACAACGAGCACGGCAGCGCGGGCCACGAGACCACCGAACACATGCTGCGCGCCGCGCGCGCGAGCGGCATCGTGCCCGTGGTGCGCTGCCTGCGCCAGGACATCGCGCGCGTGCTCGACATGGGGGCAAGCGCAGTGCAGATCCCGATGGTCGAAAGCGCCGATGAGGCGCGCGACCTGGTGCAACAGGTGCGCTACCCGGGCGTCGGGCGCCGCGGCAGCGCGTTCAGCTCGCGCGCCGCGGGCTACGGCGCGTTCGCCGGCGCCGCCCACACGCAGCGAAGCAACGAGGGGATCGCGCTGATCGTGATGATCGAGACACCCGAGGCCGTGGATCAGGCGGCCGAGATCGCGGCGGTCCCCGGCGTCGATGCGGTCTTCGTCGGCCCCAACGACCTCGCGCATTCGATGGGCTTCGGCAACGACTGGAAGTCGCCCGCAGTCGAAGCAGCGATCGAGCGAGCGCTGCGCGCGGTCTCGAATGCCGGCATCTGCGCCGGCATCATCGCCCTGACGCCCGAGGACGAAGCAAGGTACGGACAATGGGGTGCGCGCTATTTCGCGACGGTCGCCTCGAGCGTGATCACGCAGGCGCTGCGGCACGCGTCGACCGCGGGCGGGCGCGCCAAGGCGGTCGAAGGCATTGCCTACTGATCGAGATGGAGCATGGCTAGCCGTGCTTCGGCCTGCTCGCTTCTTTGAGATCGAAGCTGGAGATCGCCGCCTCTGCAGCGGTGATCTCGTCTTTTCGGTGCTTCCTTCGGCGCCGATGCCCAACGAGGTAACGATTGCCGACCTAATGCGCAAACGAGAACGCAAACGCAAGCCTGCGCGCGCAGCAGTTGCATTAAGAGCCGCTTAAGGCTTCGGGTCTAGCCTTTTGAAGGTCATAAGTTCTGCCGGGAGACATCATGAGCATTCCCTCGAAGGCCCCTTCCCGTTTTGTCCTTGCGCTTGTCGCGGCAAGCGCGCTGAGCGCTTGCGGAACGCATGCGCAGACGATAGCGCCCGGCGCGGCACCAAGCGCCTCGTCCGCGGCGGCCGGCAGCCCGGCAGTGACTCGCGACTTCTCTCAGATTGTCGAGCGCTGCGGCGGCGCGGTCGTCAACATCACCGTCAGCGGCAGCAGGCAAGTCGCCGATCGCAAGCACGACGGCCCCAACCTGCCTCGTCACGGCTTTCCGCCCCTGGATCTCAACGACCCCTTCCTCGAGTTCTTCAGGCGGTTCGAAGCCCCGGGCGGCTCGCTTCCCGGTCAGACCGAAATCCCTTCCCATGGCCTGGGTTCGGGGTTCATCGTCAGCAGCAACGGCGTGATCCTCACCAACGCGCACGTCGTGCGCGATGCCCAGGAAGTTGTGGTCAAGCTGACCGACCGACGCGAATTCAAGGCCAAGGTGCTGGGCGTCGACCCGAAGACGGATGTCGCCGTGCTCAAGATCGACGCTCGGAATCTGCCGACGTTGAGCATTGGCAATTCGCGTGACCTGAAAGTTGGTCAGTGGGTCCTGGCAATTGGTTCGCCCTTTGGCTTTGCCAATAGCGTGAGTGCCGGCGTCGTCAGTGCCAAGGGACGCGCGCTTCCGGGCGATGGCTACGTTCCCTTCATCCAGACGGACGCGGCCGTCAATCCCGGCACCTCGGGCGGGCCCTTGATCGACTCGCGCGGCGAGGTCGTCGGAATCACGTCGCAGATATTCACCGGAAGCGGAGGCTTCCAAGGTCTCTCGTTCGCGATTCCGATCGAGGTGGCGACACGCGTGAAGGACCAGATCGTCGCCACGGGAAAGGCCACACACGCCCTTCTCGGTGTCACCGTCCAGGAGGTGAATCAAACGCTGGCCGACTCGTTCAAGCTCGACAGGCCCGAAGGCGCGCTGGTCTCGAACGTCGTCAAGGGCGGCCCCGCCGACCATGCGGGGCTCAAGGCTGGCGACGTGATCGTCAAGGTGAACGGACAGCCCATCGTCTCGTCCGGCGATCTCCCCGCGCTGATAGGAATGGCCAGCCCCGGCGACAAAGCTGCGCTCGACGTCTATCGCCAGGGCAGCCGCGAACACGTCACGGTCACTCTTGGCGATGCTGGTGGCAAGGCCGCCAGCCTTGTGAACTCCGGCATCTCAGGCGCCAAGGGTGACCTTGGACTCGCCTTGCGCCCGCTGCAGCCGCAGGAGCGGCGCGAAGCCGGGGTAAGCGGCGGCCTGTTCATCGAGGACGTCCATGGGCCCGCGGCACTCGCCGGTGTACTTCCAGGCGACGTGCTCGTGGCCGTCGACCAAAACCCGGTCAACAGCCCCGCCCAAGTGCGCGATCTGGTCACGAAGTCAAGCAAGGCGGTGGCGCTGCTGATCCAGCGCGACGGAAACAAGATCTTTGTGCCTGTTCCCATCGGCTGACGAAGGACGCGCACGCAAGGCAGTGCCTGGAGCAACGCATTGCATGACTTCGTTGCTCCACTACGGGAAAGGAGAAACGAGATGAGAGCAAAGTTCAACATGACCGCCGTCGCCATCGCAGCGGCACTGGGACCGCTGGCGTTGGGCGCCGCCTATGCGAGCGCCACCACGTCGCCACCGGTCTAGAAGGCCGGTGCGGTCGAGTTCATGAGCCGCGGCATCGGCCGGGAAGAATCCAGGGCGATCGAGAAAGCGAGCCCCAAATGGCCGCTGACGCTCGAATCCGCCACGAAGGACCGGCATGGCGCCGACTTCGCGGCCGATGTCAACGTCGTGATTCGAGATGCCAGGGGTCATGCGCTGCTGCAGACCGTATCGACTGGACCGTTTGTCCTGGCCCGGCTTTCCCCGGGTCACTACGACGTCGATGCAACGTTCGACGGAACGACCCTGAACAAGACGGTAGTCGACAGTGAAGGCCTGCCGGCAAAGGCGTTGTTCCTGTGGTCGCAACAGGTCGGAGGCCAGCACTCCTGACGAGGCAGGTCGCGCTGTGTCGACAACGGCGGGGCGCAACGGCGCCGACTGCTCCCGGGTGCGCGGGCCGGGATCGGACTGATTGCGGTTGCTTTTCGGTTCGTCGCCAGCATGGAACCGTCCTGCCGCGCGAGGGCGCGCGCAGGGCTCCGAGGCTCGGGGCCGACCGAGGCAGTGCTGCGGGCGTCGCGCCTTTACTGGCTGAACGGCGGTGAGTGGGGGGCGGGAGTCGTCTCACGGCGGCATCGGAGCGCGGTTACGCGCACGGCTTGGGGCGCAGAGTCAAGGTCCGCAGGACTTGCCTCCGATGCGCCCCAGCGGTTCGTCGACATATGAATGTCATATCGACGCTGCCACCCTTTTCCCATGGCCTGATCCATGCAAGCGTTCAGATCGAGGTAGCGATCCGCGATGTCGGAATCGCTGGGCGCAGCGAAGGAGCACGTGGCGAACAGCGCGAAGCACAAGGACAGTGAAGAGTAACGAAGATTCATGTATTTCAAACAGTGATGCCTTCGCCAGAGTGACGAAGCTCTCAAGTATGGCGACCTGGGATCAGGACTCGGTGGGGGAGTATGTCGACCGGGAGCGAGCTCGTTCGAGTCGTCGAACCGCCATGGCTTCGCGAATTCGCAGGTCGGCTTGTGCACAAACGTGCCGCTCGGAATCCTCTCCATGGCGTCTTGGGTCGGTCGCCAACCACCACAGCGCGAGCTTCAGCGCGTCCATGACCAAGTCGTCTGAAGAAGCAAGTGAGGAAGATCCATTCATGCGGTTGCCTCTGATTTGCGGCAGGCGGATGCGCACCTTCTCTCGTAGCCCTCGCCGCCAGAAACAAGGCACTTTAATCACAACGTGACATAAAGTCCAGAGCAGTCGTCGGAGGCGAACCCTTCGTCGTCCGTCAATCCTGAATCCGGCTCGCCAGCCGGACTGCCAGAGCGAGCGCATCGAGTTGGTCGGCGTGTTGAGTGGCGAGCGTGGCGAGCTTCCTGCGTCCAGCGGCCAACAGGTGGACCTCGACCTGTCGACGATCGACCTTGCTGGTCTTGCGCTTGACCAGGCCAGCCTCCTCGCAGCGGGTCACCAGGGCGACGACGCCATGCGGTTGAGCCTGGAGTCGCTCGGCGATCTCGCCGATCGTCGCCCAGTTCCTACCCGGGAAGCCCTGGGTATGCAACATGAGTTGATATTGCAGGACAGTGATGCCTTCAGCGCGAGCGGCATCTTCGCTGAACCTCAGGAAGCTTCGCAGTCTGAATCGGAAGTCTGAAAGGGCCTCGAAGCGCTGCTTCTCGGCGTCACTTGGGGGAGTCGGCATGGCAATTGGCTGGGTGAATGCACGAATGTAACAGCGCTGCCGAGTATTGCATGGCCTACGGGAGGCCTGCACCGCGCCAACGGCCAGGGTCACCGAGACCGGCCAGAGATTCGCCGCTCCTTCCGCGAAACGATCTACTGGCCAACTAGCGAATTCGATAGTCAAGCAGCGCTGCGCGAACTGATGACCCGGCCGTCCCGCCCCGCTCCAGATCAGTGTGGGCGTCGGCAATCCTTGCGCAAAGCGCAACCACGGCCATTGTGTAGCTCCAAAGATCGTCGCTTACCCCGGCCTCACTGTCGGCCAGCAGGCGGTATTGGACAGCCAATTCCCTGAAGATGCGATCCGGATCGATGTCGGCAAGCAAATCCACAGGCTGTGTCATTTCGGTCCTTCCAAGGTCGAACGCACGCCACAGGCTGCAGATCAGACGCAGCGCCTGAAGGCGCGACTCTTCTCGTGATGTCGATGGCTCAGAAAGGTTCCCGCTCCCAGGGCAAACGCGCGAGACGCAAACGGTCCGGCATTCCTGCGTCACTCGACGCCGCGAATTCAGCACACCTTCACCTCAACTTCCCGGCGCCGCGCCGCCGTGGCCCCGACGCGGGCGCGCCCGTTGACGCTCGGCTCGGATACATGCTCGACGTGAGGACCGACATGACCGTGGACATCGCGGCTCCCATCAGGAGCGCCCCGTGAACCACGGCTCGCTCAAGAAGAACACCTGCGCTTGCCGCGGTCCGCGGCTTTCGCGGCTAGGAGGGTAATCCCTCACAGCGTGATACAACGTCTGTCATACTATGACATACCTGACTGTGGCCTGACCGCGTGTGGCTGTCCTGCAAGGGACGTGTCGATGAATCGGCGCCTTCCAACCTCCTCCATTCCCCCCGATCTCCCATGAAAATCAAAAGCCAGAAGGATTTCCTGTCCGGTCTCATGTTCACCTGCGTAGGGCTTGCGTTCGCCCTCGGCGCGACCAACTACACCATCGGCAGCGGTGCGCGCATGGGGCCGGGGTACTTTCCCCTCCTTCTGGGCACGATGCTCGCGATCGGCGGCGGCGTGGTGATGCTCGGCGCACTCACCGCTGGCTCTGGCGCACCCGGAGGCGATCCGGTCGGACGCATCGCGTGGAAGCCGCTCGCGTTGATCATTGGCTCCAACCTCGTGTTCGGCGTCCTGCTGGGCGGCCTGCCCAGCATCGGGGTGCCGGCGATGGGCCTGCTGGTGGCCATCTACGCGCTGGTGGTCGTCTCAAGCCTTGCGGGCACGCGCTTTTCGCTTAAGTCGGCGCTGATACTGGGCACGATCCTGGCCATCGGAAGCTACCTGACCTTCATCATCGGCCTGAGTCTGCAGTTCCAGGTCTGGCCCACCTTCATCACGGGCTGACGGAAGCAACCATGGACCTGATTCACAACCTTTCCATCGGCTTTGAAGCGGCCTTCACGTTTCAGAATCTCATCTATGCCTTCATCGGCTGCTTGCTCGGCACGCTGATCGGCGTGCTGCCGGGCATCGGTCCTGTCGCGACCATCGCGATGCTGCTGCCGGCCACGTATGCATTGCCGCCGGTGGCCGCCCTGATCATGCTGGCGGGCATCTACTACGGCTCGCAGTACGGCGGCTCGACCACCGCCATCCTGGTCAACCTTCCTGGGGAATCCTCGTCCGTGGTGACGGTGATCGACGGTCACCAGATGGCCAAGCAGGGTCGAGGAGGCCCCGCGCTTGCCGCCGCAGGCCTCGGATCCTTCTTCGCGGGTTGCGTGGGGACCTTGGTCCTCGCCGCGTTTGCGCCACCCCTGACCGAACTCGCCTTCAAGTTCGGGCCCGCGGAATACTTCTCGTTGATGGTGCTGGGTCTGATCGGCGCCGTGGTGCTGGCTTCGGGTTCGCTGCTCAAGGCGATCTGCATGATCATGCTCGGACTGCTGCTCGGACTGGTCGGCACCGACGTCAATTCGGGCGTCGCACGCTACAGTTTCGACATCCCGGAACTCACCGACGGCATCAGCTTCATCGCCATCGCCATGGGCATCTTCGGCTATGGCGAGATCATCGCGAACCTCTCCCAGAGCGAGGAGGAACGCCAGGTGTTCACGGCCGAACTCCACGGCCTCATGCCGACCAAGGAGGACTTCAAGAACATGGTGCCCGCCGTCCTGCGCGGGACCGCGCTGGGCTGTTCGCTCGGGATTCTTCCGGGCGGCGGGTCGCTGCTGTCGGCATTCGCGTCCTATACGCTCGAGAAGAAGCTCAGACTCAAGCCGGGGGAGATTCCGTTCGGCAAGGGCAACATCCGCGGCGTCGCGGGGCCCGAGTCGGCAAACAACGCGGGTGCGCAGACCTCTTTCATACCGCTCCTGACGCTCGGTATCCCGGGCAATCCCGTGATGGCGCTGATGGTGGGTGCGATGACCATCCACAACATCCAGCCCGGTCCCCAGGTCATGACCAGCAATCCGGAGTTGTTCTGGGGCTTGATCGCCTCGATGTGGATCGGCAACCTGATGCTGATCATCCTGAACCTGCCCTTGATCGGGATCTGGATCAAGCTGCTCTCCATTCCCTATCGCTGGCTCTTTCCGGCGATCGTCCTGTTCTGCGCGATCGGCGTCTATTCGACCAACAACAACACCTTCGACGTCTGGATGGTCGGCTTCTTCGGAATCGTCGGCTATGCCTTCCTCAAGCTTGGCTGCGAGCCTGCGCCGCTGCTCCTGGGCTTGATCCTCGGTCCGATGATGGAGGAGAACCTGCGGCGCGCCCTGCTGCTCTCGCGTGGCGACTGGAGCGTTCTGGTCACGCGTCCGATTTCGGCCGGCCTGCTGGTGGCGGCAGCCATCCTGCTCACGATCGTCCTTCTGCCTGCGGTGAAATCCAAGCGCGAGGAAGCGTTCGTCGAAGAGGGATGATGATGACCGCAGTCAAAGACGTCCCCTGCACTCGTCAGGAACAAGCGATGCTCGACCATTTCACGCGCGGCGGCGCGCTGATGACCCTTGCGCTGCTCTGCGCTTGCGGTACGTCCGTGCCGCTGAAGGCGCCTCCCCCTCTGGCTCGACGGCGACGCCGATGCAGACACCGATGCCTGTCGCGCCGGCTCCCCAGCGGCCGGTGCCGCAAGCCAGCTTCGCGCACCCGGCACGCGGCGCGACCATTTCGCACTTCGATGGCCGCCTCAACAAGGGGATCGACATCGAGGGTCGACCTGGCGATCCGGTATTGGCAGCGCGCGACGGGCGCGTCGTCATCGTCACGAGCGCACTGCCCGCCTACGGCAAGATGGTGATCCTCAAGCATGACGAAACCTTCATTACCGCGTACGCCCACATCGAACGTTCGCTGGTCGGCGAGAACGAGGTCGTGCGCCAGGGACAGCCCATCGCCGAGATGGGCAAGAGTGGCCGAGACAGGGTCGCGCTTCACTTCGAGATTCGAAAACTGGGAATCGCCGTCGACCCGGAGCCTTATCTGCGGGGAGAAGTGAACTGAAGTCGCGTTGACTCCTGCGCATGGAACATCTGATGGAAATTCTTGACAGCATCGACTGGGATCGATGGAGCGCCCCTGCCCTTTCCGCACTTCGGATCTTGCTGATCGTGGTTGCCGCCTGGATCGCCATCGCGACGCTTCAAAAGGCGGTGCGCCTGGTTCGCCTGAGGGTCGAAGGCAGGCTTGACGGGTCCGACGGCGCGAGGCGCGCCGAAACGCTCGGACGGGTCATCCGCTACCTCATCGCTCTGGTGATCGGCGCCGTGGCCGTGATGCTGGTTCTGGCCGAAGTCGGGGTTTCACTCGCCCCGATCCTGGGGGCCGCGGGCGTGGTCGGCCTGGCTGTCGGCTTCGGTGCCCAGAGCCTGGTCAAGGACTACTTCACGGGCTTCTTCATCCTGTTCGAGGACCAGATCCGCGCGGGCGACGTCGTGACGATCGCTGGTCTTGGCGGCTCGGTCGAGGACATCACCCTGCGGCATGTTCGACTCAGGGACTATGACGGCAACGTGCACTTCGTGCCCAATGGGCTGATCACGAGCGTCACCAACATGTCGCGCTCGTTTGCGCACGCGGTCGTGGACGTCGGCGTGTCGTACCGCGAAAACGTCGACGAAGTTATCGCGGTCATGGAGGCTGTAGGTGCCAGATTGCGCATCGATCCTGCATTTGCGGTGCGCATACTCGGCGACCTCGAGATGGCCGGGGTTGATCGTCTCGACGACAGCGCCGTCGTCATCAAGTGCCGCTGCAAGGTGACGCCGCTTCAGCAGTGGACTGTGCGACGCGAGTTCCTGAGAAGGCTGAAGGCGGCGTTCGACGTCGAGCGCATCGAGATCCCCTACCCTCAGCTCACCGGGTACGCAGGACAGGCCAAGGATGGTTCGGCGCCGGCATTTCGGCTGCGCGATCCGAGCGAAGCGACGGCAACCCTGGAACACCTCGACAAAGCAGAGACCCCTAATCGCTGACTTGGCGGCGTCGATCGTCGCACCTTCACCGCATGATGTTGACGGCGCATGCGAGGAGCGCAGTCGCGAACAACACGATCCACGCGGTGAGGAATCGGGTTCGTACCGGCTTGCGCATGCCTTCGAGGCGCGAAGGCAGGGTCTGAATTTCTTCGGGCGGCTGGGGCAAGGCGAGGCGAGGGTCGGCCTCGATGTTGGTCAGCAGCGCGGTGAGCGTGGCATGACCACGAACATCCTCTTCCAACGTGGCAGATTGGTCCCTCACGCTCGACCCATAGGCCAGGAAGACGTTCCCCGCCGGCGTGAATCCGACGCTTTCACCGCTCATCGACAAGATGCCGATGTCTATCAGGGCGTCAATGCCGCGCCTGACGTAAGGTCGCTCGCTGACAGGCGCCGTGCATTGCAGAGCGGTTCGGGACGTCTTGGAAGCGTTCCCGGCAATGCATCGCTGCAACACCAAGTCTGTCAACGTGCTTGCGATTGTCTCTCTTTCGGTCGGTCGTCTGGCCACATTGCTCCGAGGCTTTGAGCGGGGTGCCCTTCCCGGGCATCCCAGCAGCTTTCTTGAACGATGAGCGCGAGATCGTTGTGCTTCGCACTCGCACAGATAGATCATGGCATGAGTGATATTGAGAGACACTGGTCCTTCACGGGGGTCCACGCAGTCTGTCGCGCTGAGCGCGCTCAGTTGGCGCCGCCGATCGCAGCCCGGCCGGCGCGGCCGATGGTCATTCCCTGGACCAGGATTGAAAACGCCACGACGCAATAGGTCAGCGCGAGGATGATCTCGCGCTCGGCGCCGACCGGCAGCGAGAGGGCCAATGCCACCGAAATGCCGGCACGCAGACCGCCCCAGTTGAGCACTCGGGACGAGCCGGGTGGCAGACCGAACTGCGCGCTGGCGGCAGCAACCGGAAGACCGACAGTCAGCCATCGAGTCGCCAGGGTGGACATGGCCAGTTCCCGGCCGTCGTTGCCGATCATGAGACCGCAGACGACCATCGCCAACGGCCCCGACACTTCCAGATGCCTGGCCAAGGCATAGCCCCCCATCACGGCCGCGAGCGTGAGCAACACCTCCACCTGGTAGTGATCGATGCTGCGCAGCAATCGGAACGTGACATAGCCCAGCGCCAGACCAAAGGCAATGCCGCCGCCCGCTTCCCGCAGCAAGAGCCCCGCGGCTCCCGGAACCGTCAGGGCCGTTCCGCTCGCGAGTATGCCCAGCAGCAGGGCGAAGATCACCACGCCCACGCCGTCGCTGAAGAGCGACACGCCCGCGATCACGAGTTCCAGGTTCTTGGGGGCGCCAGCCGAGCGGAGGATCCCCATGGCAGCGATCGGATCGGTCGGCGAGATCAGCGCCCCGAAAAGCAGGCAGTACAACAATGAGAGCTTGACGTCGATGAGAGGGAGCACCGCCCACATGCCGAAGCCGACGACCATGGCCGAGAGCAGGGTTGCAGCGAGCGCGAGGGCGGCGATCTGCCGCTGAGATTCCCTGCATCATGACGTCGGAGAAGTCGATCGATCGCAGGAACGACTCCTCGTAGCGCCGCAGCCCCTGGTCTAAGCGGAGCGTGTCCAGACCGAACATCGACAGCGAAATTCCGAGCGCGATGGCCATCACGCCGATGGCCGTTGGCAACCGGATGAACCGATGATTCAGGTAGGCAAGCAAGGCCGTGACCACGAGGCAGATGGCGGCAATGTCGAGCATGGGTCGTCAGACGGGCGGCTTACGGGATGCTTGCGACGATCGCGCCAAGTGCACCATGGGTCACCGTCCGGCGTAGCGTCGCATGACGGCGGCCCACGTCAGCCCGATCCCCTTCATTGGCGATGTCGCGCTGTGCGTCGGTCCAGACCAGATCGGCATGGCGCAATAGAACCGCGCGGCGGTCCTGGTCGCTTTCGCAGGCAATCACCGCGGTGAGTACATCCAGCAATCGGATCATCACGGCTGTGCTGCCCGCCGCGTTCTGGCGAATCATGTGGAACATGACGTCGGCCAGGCTGCCGTAGGTGGCGCTCGGCACGACGAGCACGACTTCATCGCCACGAAGGGTCACACCGCTCGGCAGGTTGGCGCCCGCGAGGTCGCACAGCGCGGCGCCCAGTCGATCAAGCACGCTCATGGCGGTATGGGGGTCGTTGATGCCCGGAGACAGCGCTCGGACGGCCACCTCCACCAATTGGCGAACCGCGTACTCCAGGTCACCGACGCTGCCGCGCGCTGCCCCCAGCGCGGTGGCACGGCGCACTGCGTCTTCCGCTTCGGCCACCTGCACCGACATCAGGGCGACCGGTGCGCCTGGAAAGACATAGTCGCCCCTGCGCGCGAGGAGTCGAATCGCCGTTCCGTGTTCGGACGCCCAGTCGGCAAGACCCGCTTCGTCGAACTGTTGCAGGTAGCCGCGTCGTGCATCGACGATGGTGGAGGCGTTGGCCCAGAAATCTGCCGACGGAGGTGCGGGCTGCGCCTCGTCCGTGATCGTGGCCTTCATGGCGGCACGAATGTCGTCGCTCACCAAATCCACAACCGTGTCGACGTTGATGCGATTGGCCATGTGGCCAACGAAGTACACCAGCGTCCCGACGCAGGCGAAAGCCAGGAGGATTCCGAAGCTCAGGGCCAGATGGGGCGTGAAGGGCCCCTCCTCCTGCGTCCTGACGCTGCGAAGGACCATCAATGCATAGGAAAAGGTGCCGAGATACGCGCCCAACGTGACCTGTACACCGCGATCGCGCGTGAAATTGGGCAATAGCCGTGGCCCCATCTGTCCGGCCGCCAGCGACAGCGCTGCGATGGTGATCGAAAAGACGGTGCCTGCCACGCCGATGGTCGACGCCGCGATGGCGCCCAGCAAGGTGCGAGCGCCCGTCCCCCCTCCGTTGTACAGCCAGTTGCTTTCGGCGACCCATGCCGGGAGCCGCCCTCCCCGATCAACTTCCAGCAAGGCCACGGCCAACAGGATGCCGGCCAGCACCATCGCGCCTGGCACGAGCCAGAATGCCTCGCCCAGTTGATCCATGAGTTTTCGGAATCTGGCGGTCATGAGCGTGGCTCGACCGGATGGCGCGAGGTTGTGGCAGCAACCGCTGGCAGATCGGCATGGGCAGATCTTCTGCCACCGCATCCCGCGACTGCGACCATGTGGTCAGCCAGCGAGTCATAGAGAGGCCGCGTGATCATGCGCGACACCAGCGTCGCCAGCATCGCTGCGGCCATCAGGCTCAGAACCATCGCATGGCCGTCGACCATCTCCATCACGATGATGAACGCCGTCAACGGAGCGCGTGTCACGGCTGCAAGGAATGCCGCCATGCCGAGCGCGATCAGTGGAGGTCCAAGGCCGGGTTGGGTGGCCTGCGCGATCGGGTTTCCGACTCCGGCATCGATGGCAGCCCGAACAAGGCGAGTTCGCCAGCTGGACATTTGGCTGCGAAGGTGGGAGCGGAAGTCTGCTTTTTGATTCATCAGGCCAAATGCATGGCAAGATTCACGTCCACCCAGATGCCCATGACCACCATCATCAGGTTCTCGGTCAGCGATACGAGACCCAGCGGCTGGTGATGAAGGTCTTGCTCGTCGGGCTCGGCATGGACAACCTTGCTTCATTCAGGAAGCGCATACGCAATGACGTAGTCGCCCGCCTTGGTGTGGGTGGATCCATGGCCTCCGGCCACCACCAGGAGGTACTGCCGGCCGTCGGACCCGGTGTAGGTCATCGGCGTGGCTTGGCCGCCGGCAGGAAGCCGGCTTTCCCACAACTGCCGGCCATTGCCGACGTCATAGCCGCGCACGTAGTCGTCAAGCGTCCCTGAGAGAAAAGCTACGCCACCTGCAGTCATGATGGGGCCACCGATGTTCGGCACGCCCATGCGGAACGGCAATGGGATCGGCGCAAGATCGCGGACAGTCCCGTTGCGGTGCTTCCAGACTATCCTCCCGCTTGCGAGATCGGCGCCGGCGACGTAGCCCCAGGGGGGTGCTGTACAGGGAAATCCGAGCGGCGATGTGAAAGGGCTGAGCGCCACGGCAAAGGGCGCGCCGAAGTTCTCGTTGAGCGCCGGCAAGGCCCCTCTCGGCGGCCCCTCGGTCTGCACCACGAGCGCCTCGTCGTTCGGTCTCGGAACGAGCTTCGACACGAAAGCGAGGTAGGTCGGGGTCGTGAATGCGACTTGGCGCTGGGGGTCCACCGCGACACTGCCCCAATTGAACACACCGAAGTTGCCTGGGTAGATCAAGGAGCCCTGGGTCGAAGGCGGGGTGAAGCGACCTTCGTAGCGCAGACGATGGAACGCGATGCGGCAGGCAAGCTGGTCGAACATCGTGGCGCCCCACATATCGCGCCCGCTCAACCTGGGTGGATCGAAGGACAGTGCGGTCTTCGGCTGCGTCGGCGCGGTCCGGTCACCGGTCGCCGCGCCTTGTGGCGCCGCCACTTCCGATACCGGATTGATGGGCTTGCCGGTTCGCCGGTCGAGCACGAACAACTCGCCCTGTTTGGTGGGCTGCACCAGGGCCGGCACCGTGGCACCGTTGATCGTGAGGTCGATCAAGCCGGGCTGGGAGGGGACGTCGTAGTCCCAGAGGTCGTGGTGGACGGTCTGAAAGACCCATCGCACTTGCCCGGTCGCAAGATCGAGCGCGACCACCGATGACGAGTACTTTTCCACCGCGGCGCTGCGCCGGCCGCCCCATTGATCCGGTGGCTGATTACCCATCGGAACGTAGACCATGCCGAGCGCCTCGTCGACACTCGAGATTGACCAGCTATTGGGTGAATTGACTGTATAGCTCTCGCCAGGCGCAATCGGTGCGGTCGCCTCCGGATTGCCGGAATCCCAGTTCCAGACCAACGCGCCGGTGTCTACGTCGAAGGTCCGGATCACACCGGACTGCTCGTGTGTTGATACGTTGTCAAGGACCGTCCCGCCGACGATCACCAACTTCCGTGTGACCACGACCGGGGAGGTGGAGTAGTACGAGCCGGGCCGCGGATTGGGCATATGTGCCCAAAGGTTGATCTGGCCCTTGCCGTCGCCGAACGCACTGCACACGGCGCCGTTGTCGGGGTTCAAGGCAATCAGGCGACCTTCGGCTGTGGGCATGAAGAGCTTCCCATGGGCGCAGACTTCCGACACGGCGCCGCGCGCGGTCGCGACGGGGAGCGGTGGCTCGGAAGGCGAAGCGGTCGGCACGGCCGCTGCGTTGTCTGCGGATGTGTTTGGAGGCTGGTATGAAAGCCCGCGGCAGGTGAGATGCAGCAGCGCCAGAGCGCCCTTGATCTCTGGGGCGTAGCGCCAGACTTCCGCTCCCGTGGTCGCATCCAGCGATTACCGACTGATGGGGATTGCAGAGGTAGAGGCGGTCTCCCACCTTCAGCGGAGTGACTTCATAGGTCGTCTCCTCCGGGTCACCGGGCTGCCCGCGCATGTCACCGGTTCGGACCTGCCAGGCCATCTTCAGTTTCGAGACGTTGGCCGGCGTGATCTGAGTCAGCGGCGAAAAGCGCTGGCCGTAGCCGGTACGCCCGTAGGCGTGCCATTCGCCAGCGGGCAGGATACTGGTGCCGGACGGTTGTGACTGGCCGACTGGCAAGACGCCCTCGATCGCATGCATGTCTCTGGTCCAGGAAGCCAGCATGGCTGCAGCGCTCACGGCAAGGGCCGCACTCAGCGCGAGGCCGCCCCCTTGCTTCCACGAAGCGCGCCGCTGCTTGCCGGCGCCGTCGTGGCCGGTCGCTCCGGCAACGCGCAATGAATGCACGGTCCATGGGCCGCCTACATAGACGCCCAACAGAAAGAGAAAGCCCAACCGCGCGGCGAGCGGCCACCAGTCCAGTCCCACTTCCCACAGCGCCCATGCCAGCGTCCCCACAAGCAGGGTTGCCATGACCCAAGTTGCCATGGCGGAGCGACGCATCAAGAGCCCACCCACTGCCAGCAAAGCCAGGGCTGCGCCCAGGTGGTACCAACTCCCGCCCAACCCGACCAGCCATGCGCCCGCGATGCCAAGCGCCACTCCCACCAAGGCGATCACGACACCTGAGATCAGGGGAATCGATGGGGAAGAAGGGGTCTTCATGAAGCTTTCCAGATAGCGCGTCCCGTCCGAAGTCTGATTCAGCGTCTCACCCAGGGGTTTCCCAGACGTGTCGATTTGACGCAGCATGTCGTAGGACTTTGCCAACGCCTTCTCGGCCATCAGCCTGCTGGCGACCAGCGCCTCGCTCGATCGCTCTCCCAACAGTGCGTCAAACAGGTCGAGCGTGGGATTGGGCCGGGCTTGGCTTCGGCGACTCCGGCTGCATGTTCATTCGCCGCTGGGTCGCTCTGAGGAACTCGTGAAACCCGGCATCGATGTACGCTGTCGGGGGCAGCACATCCGTGAGCAGCTGCGCATCCACTTCAGCCTCCAGTCGCGCAGCCGTTTCGTCGACTTCTCCCTTGATCAAGGCGAGCCCCACGACCAGAACGACGAGCGGCGCAACGATCCCGATGCGCAACCAGGGTTGGCTGCCTTGGAGGAAGGTCAGGAAGCCGGGCCGGGCCATGGGCGGCCGCGCGCGCTGCAGTTCCGGTTTGCGAGCGGCGATCGCACGAAACCGGGCCGCCTGCAAGCGCTGCGTGACATCGTGCGAAAGCGCGGCTTCTCCATCCGAGAGCCAGATGGCGATCGCGCGCCCGAACTCATCGAACGATCGCTCATCGGACGCCCATGGGTCGTCCCGCCTCGCGGCAGATGCCCTCGACCTCGTCGACTTCGCCAGCTCCATGATCAGCCTCCCTTGTGAATCGCACAGCCGCAACAACGCCAGGAGTTCCGAGACGCAAGCTCGAGGGAATACAACGGCTGACGCCACGCCCAGGATGACGAGTCGTTTCAGATTTCATCACAATATGAGTTAAATTTCGCCTAGAGTCGCGAGATAGTCCGCGCGGCCGCCACCTGATTGCCGCCGCACCGGCACCAGCGTTCGGGCCCAAGCGCAGATCTTCAGCCGGATATGGAAGCGCGACCCGGCAACGCTGTCTTCCAGCGACAGGGACCCACCCAATCGGCGCATGATCTGCCAGCTGATCGCCAGCCCGAGCCCGGCGCCCTGGGGCCGGGGTTGCCTCTGTCTACCCTTTTCGCGGTCGCCGCCCTCATCTAACCTGACCCTGGCTCCCGGCCTGTTCCCGATCGCAACCCGGCTGGGCATCGATCCTGTGCATCTCAGCATCATCCTGATCGTCAGCGGGGAAATCGGCGTTGCGCCGGTCACGTTGTGGCTGCTGTATCGGCTGTTCTGACTCACGCGAGCCCGCGGGGCGCCGCCGAGGCGGGCCGTTCTCCCTTCTGGCTCGATTCCTCGATCTGCCGCTGGGGCAGCGACAGCACGCGCGCGGTGTTGACCAGCGCTATATGGGTCAGCGCCTGCGGAAAGTTGCCCAGCAGGTGATGCGTGCGGGGGTCGAGCTCTTTGGACATTCGGCCGAGGTCGTTGCAGCGCGCGAGCAGCTGCTCGAACAGCGCGACCGCCTGCGCGCGCCGTCCGGCCAGGCTGAGGCAGTCTGCGAGCCAGAACGTGCAGGGCAGGAATACACCTTCGCCGGGCGGGAGTTCGTCGACGCCGCTGGCAGTGTGGTATCGCAGTACCAGACCGTCCACCATCAGTTCGCGTTGAATGGCATCGATCGTCCATCGAACCCGGTCGCCCCCCTGTGGCAGGAAGCCCACCAACGGAATGAGCAAGAGGCTGGCGTCGAGTTCGGTGGTTCCATAGTGCGGCACGAAGCTGTTGCGACTCGCGTCGAAGCCTTGGTCGCAGACCTGCGCATGAATGGCATCGCGGGTGCGCCGCCAGGCCTCGACCGGCCCGTCCAGCCCATTGCGCTCGGCGTCCTTGACGGCGCGATCGAAGGCCACCCAGGCCATCACCTTCGAGTGGGTGAACTGCCTGCGCGGGCCCCGGACTTCCCATATGCCCTCGTCCGGATCACGCCAATGCGTTTCCAGGAAGGCAAGCAGCGCGCGCTGGATCTGCCAGGCATGCGGCGGCGGCGTCAGACCGGCGGCTCGCGCGAGATGCAACGTGTCCATCACTTCGCCATACACGTCGAGCTGGAACTGCCTGGCCGCTGCGTTGCCGACGCGAACGGGCGCCGCCCCGCGATAGCCGGGCAGCCAGGGCAGTTCGGTCTCGTCGATCCGCCGGGCGCCCGTGACGCTGTAGAGGATCTGCATGTCGACCGGACTGCCGGCCACGGCGCGCAGCAGCCAGTCCTGCCAGGCGACTGCTTCGGCGGTGTAGCCGGCGAGCAGCAGCGCATTGAGCGTGAAGGTGGCGTCGCGCAGCCAGCAGTAGCGATAGTCCCAGTTGCGCACCCCAGCGGGCTGCTCGGGCAGGGACATGGTTGGCGCGGCAACGATGCCGCCGGTCGGCTCGTAGGTCAGGGCTTTCAAGGTGATTAGGGAGCGAAGCACCTGCGCGCGCCAGCGTCCCTGGTCGATGCAGCGTCCGGACCATTCGAGCCACCAGCGCTCGGTCACCCGCAAGACCTGCTCGGCATCGATCGGCGGTTGTGTCGGCTCGTGCGACGGCCACTTCGAAGGTGGCCAGCGTCTTCAGATCCGCGCCGTGGATGGCCACGCGGGTGTGCAGCTCCAGCGTGTCCGGCCCGCCGGTGGCCAGCAGGGTGCCGCCCGTCCTTCGAACCCGCGGGATGACGGAGCCGTAGTCGAAGCGAATGACGAGTTCCATCTGGATGCGCACCCGACCGCGCAGGCCCTCGACGATGCGCACCACGTCCCAGCGCTCGTCCGACCGCGGCATGAAGTCGATCACGCGCACCGCGCCTTCGCCGGTCTCGAACTCGGTCTCGAGGATCAGCGTCGCATCGCGGTAGCGGCGCCGCCCCTGCTCAACCGTCGCAGGGCGCGATCAGCCAGCGACCGTGCTCGGGCTGGCCGAGCATGGCCGCGAAGCACGCACCCGAATCGAAACGCGGCAGGCACAGCCAGTCGATCGAGCCATCGCGGCCGACCAGGGCGGCGGTATGACAGTCGCCGATCAACGCGTAGTCCTCGATGGGCAAAGGCATCGCGTCAATCCGGGCGTCCGGGGTTGTGCCAACCCCCGTCTGCCGCGATGAAATGGCTGGCCGCCGCCGGGCCCCAGCTGCCTTTTGCATAGACAAGGGAGCGAGGAGGGTTGATCGGCACCGGCTCCACGGCTGCCCACGCCGCCTCGATAGCGCTCTCTCGGGTGAACAATGCGTCGTCGCCGGCCATCGCGTCGCCCAGCAGCCGCTCATATGGACTCTGTTCGTTCGGTGCTTCCTCGAGCAGCCGAAACTCCCGCTGATCGCCCAAGAAGGCCTTGCCCGCCCGCTTGACGCGGGCTCCCAACGCGATCATCGAACGCGGCGAGAGATGGAAGCGCAAGTAGTTTGCGTCCTCGGAGGTCCCCGAGTCCGCGAACAGGGTTTGCGGCGGCCGCTTGAAACGCACCATCACCTCACACACGTTCTCGGGCAGCATCTTCCCAGAGCGGAGGTACCAGGGCACGCCGTCCCATCGCCAGGAATCGACATAGAGCCTGACGGCGCAGTAGGTTTCGACGTCCGAGTCGTCCGCGACCTGTGGCTCGCTGCGGTATCCGGCGTATTGACCGCGCACGATGTCGTGAGGCCCCAATGGCCGCAATGCAGCGAACACGTCGGTCTTGTGGCGATGGACGGCCTCGAAGTTGCGGCTGGCGGGGGGTTCCATCGCCAGCAGCGCGACGATCTGGAACAGGTGGTTCTGCACCACGTCGCGCAGGCAGCCAGCGCTCTCGTAGAAGGCGCCGCGGCCATCGACGCCGAATCTCTCGGCCAACGTGATCTGCACGCTCGCCACGTGGTGGCGATTCCAGATCGGCTCGAGGAAGGAGTTGGCGAAACGGAAATACAGGATGTTCATGATCGCTTCCTTGCCGAGGAAGTGATCGATGCGAAAGATGGCGTCTTCGGGAAAGACCTGCTGCGCGACGCGGTTGAGTTCACGCGCCGAGGCGAGGTCGCGACCGAATGGCTTCTCGACGATCACGCGCGCGTTCGAGGCAAGTCCAGCGCTGCCGAGTCGCCGGATGACTGTGGCGAACAGCGACGGCGGGATTGCAAGGTAGTGCGCCGGGCGCTCGACTGCACCCAACGTCTGCTTGAGCGTCGCGAAGGTGTCGGCGTCGTTGTAGTCCCCGCTCACGAACTGCAGTTTGGAGAGCAGCCGTTCGAGGGCAGTCGCGTCGTCGGCTCCATGATCGCCCTCGATGCTGGTCCGCGCAAAAGAACGAAACCGCTCCAGCGTCCACGGCGACGACGCCACGCCTATCACCGGCACGGCCAATGCGTGACGCTTGCACAGCGCGTAGAGCGCTGGGAAGATCATCTTGTGCGCCAGGTTGCCGGTCGCGCCGAACACCACCAGCGCATCGGACGCGACGACAGCCATCTCAGAAGGAATGCGGTTCATTCACTGTATGAGTACCTCTCAGTGCCGATGGTTCAGTATGAGCCCGGCTGTGGCTCTAATTGAGGCGCCTCCCGATCGCACCGTGCTTCCTCTGTGTGCAAAAGTCTCCTAAAGCCACGGAGGCCCCGCAGGGCTCGCCCGGCGTCCTTAGCCGGCCTGGGGGCCATTTGATCTGGATGGCAGTGGCGCAGGCGTTCACGGCCAGCACCTTTGCCACGTTCTCGGGTCCCGTCAGGACTGCACCGTCGGACTTCAAGGGAAAAGATGCGATTACGAGCCCTGCCTTGGTAAGGATTGCCGCCTTCTCGATGTCGCGGTGCGAGCTGAACGACATCGGCGATGGCGAAGAAGCGATCGAACGCAAGAGTTCAGTGGAAATACACCCGGCGGCGTTGGTCAGCCCGTGAATTGATGCTTGCAAGGTTGTTCTCGAAAAGCGATGTCTCGAGGCGAGTGAGCCGTTTGGCGAGGGTCGCAGCCTCGGCGGCGTCTTCGGCAGGCGCACGCCAGCCAAGCTCGCAAACCATTGTATGACGAGGATATGTCATGACATGAGTAAATACCCTCACAGTTGCACCGAACGCGTGCGGTCCCCGCGCCGAGGTCACTTGCCTCGCCGGTTCTTGTCCCAGATGTCCAGCAGAGTCAAGGCCATGAGGCCATTCTTCTGTTCGATCCAGGTTCATCCGATAGCGCGCCTTCATGCGTGGCGCATCTTGCTCATAAGGTCTATAAATGCAGTTCCGATGTTGACTCGGGCGCCTATGACCGTTTCTTTGTCGCGCAACGAAATGCGGCAATTCCATACTTCGACCGAATGCCTCCTGGCAGTGTGCGGTAACGCACAGACGCCATGGCATAACGTGACAGTATCTTGAAAGTCAGGAGCATTGAGCAATGGCCATCCACCATGCCCTTTCGGGCGAAATGATCGACATCCGACCACTCGGCGACGCGATACGGGCGACGCAAAGCGCCACGCTGTACAAGACGCAGCACCTCGAGGTGTTTCGCATGGTCCTGTCCGCCGGCAAGGAGATTCCCGAGCACAAGGTGGTCGGCGAGTTCACGATTCAATGCCTCGAAGGCAGCGTCGAGTTTTCCATCGGCACCACGCGCGACATCATGCGAGCGGGCGACCTCAAGTGCTTGGCAGGGGGCGTGAGGCATTCGCTCTTGGCCATCGAGGACTCGTCTCTGCTGGTCACGTTGCTGCTTCATGGCGCCTAGGTTCATGCGAACGATAAGTCCATCGTGGAAGCGCGGGGGGTGGTCTTCACCATCGGCCATTCGAGCCGGACGATCGAGGACTTCATCGGTCTGCTGTGGTCGAATGAGGTGGCCGAGGTGATCGATGTGAGAACCATCCCGCGCTCGCGCCGCGACCCTCAGTTCAATCTCGAGACGCTCCCCGGGTCGCTCGCTGCTGCAGGGATCGGCTATTCCCACATGTCGGGTCTGGGTGGACTGCGCCACGCGCGCGCCGATTCGCCGAACATCGGCTGGCACAACGCATCGTTCAGGGGTTACGCGGACTACATGCAGTCCCCAGAGTTCGCCGCGAACGTCGACGCGGTCGTGGCGCTTGCGCGCTCCCGGCAGTGTGCGCTGATGTGTGCGGAGGCTGTCCCCTGGCGGTGTCACCGTTCGCTGATCGCCGACGCGCTTCTGGTGCGAGGGGGTACGCTTGGAGGACATCCTTGGGCTCCACGGGCGCAAGCTGCATGCGCTCACCTCGTTCGCCCAAGTCGAGGGCCTGCGTGTCACGTATCCTGCAGTAGGGTCAACTCCGGATCGGGCGAGACCATGAATGCGGCGGCGCCCCCGCGGCGGCTCGAGGCGATCACGCCTAGCCAGGACCTCGACAGTGTGTTGGCTGCTGCACGCGGCTGTCGTGCGTGCGAGGCCCGTCTCCCGCTGGGGCCGCGTCCGGTGCTGCAAGCCGGCTACACCTCACGTCTCCTCGTGGTGGGCCAAGCTCCTGGTGTTCGCGTGCACAAGTCGGGAATCCCATGGGACGACCCCAGTGGAGAGCGGCTGCGAAACTGGACAGGCCTCTGCGAAAACCGCTTCTACGACGCACGCCACGTAGCGATCATTCCGATGGGATTCTGCTACCCCGGGCGCGGGCAAGGCGGCGATCTACCGCCTCGGCGCGAATGCGCGGACCTGTGGCTAGATGGGTTGCTCGCCCGGCTGCCTCACGTCGAGCTCACACTGTTGATTGGCCTGTACGCACAGCGTCATTTCCTGGGCCGTCGACGCAAGGCATCGCTCACGGAGACGGTCAAGGCCTGGCGGGAGTTCGCGCCCGATTTCATTCCGCTGCCGCATCCTTCGGCCCGCAACACACCCTGGTTTCAGCGGAACCCCTGGTTCGAGCAGGAACTGCTGCCAGCGTTGAGGCAGCGCGTCGGCTTGTTAAAGCTGGATGGAGTGACCGCATGAGCCGGCGCGCCCCGGCTCGACCGGTGTTCTTCAAACTGAACCAGATTCAGATGCCGGTGGGGGCGCTCACATCGATCGTCCATCGCGTCACGGGCGTGATCCTGGCGATCGGCATCCCGTTTTGCTTCTACGCGATGCATCTTTCGCTCGACAGCGCGCAGTCGTACGAACGCCTGACACGGATGGCGAGCAACGGCTTGTTCAAGTTCGCGCTGATTGCTTTCATCTGGGCGTTGTCGCACCACCTGTTGGCGGGCGTGCGACATATGCTGATGGACATCGGCATCGGTTCGCACTTGTCCGACGCGCGCCGCAGCGCCTGGACCGTGAATGTCGGCGGCGTGGCCATGGCGCTGATGGCCGCTGGAGTCGTGCTGTGAGAAGACCCCTCGGCGGCCTCACGCCATGGTTGGTGCAGCGCCTGAGCGCGGTGTTCATGCTGGCCTTCATCGGCTTCGTGCTGGCGAACTTCCTGGTCGATCCGCCGGCTTCGTACGAGGCCTGGAGAGCCTGGATGGGCAATCCCGGCGTCAGCGTCGCCGCGCTCCTCTCCTTCGCCGCCCTGCTGATGCATGCATGGGTCGGCCTGCGCGATGTGACGCTGGACTACGTCAAGCCCCTTGCCGCCCGCGTCGCCGTTCTGGCGTTGATCGCAACCGCGCTGCTGGGTGCAGGGGCTTGGGTCTTTCGCATTCTCTGGCTGGTTCGGGCGTGAAATTTTCTCGCGGCGCTTCTCTCGCATCCCTTGAAAGACGTTCATGAAATTCTCGATCTATCGCTTCAATCCCGAGCAAGCCGTCAAGCCCTACATGCAGGATTTTGAGCAGCCCATTGGAGACGAGGATCACATGCTGCTGGACGTGATCCTGCGCATCAAGGCGCAAGACAACACGCTGACGATCCGTAAGTCGTGCCGCGAGGGCGTCTGCGGCTCCGACGCGATCAACATCAACGGCCGCAACGGACTGGCGTGCATCACACGGGTGCGGGACCTGAAAGAGCCGGTCGTTTTGCGCCCGCTGCCGAGCTTCCCCGTGATTCGCGACTTGGTGGTCGACATGACGCGCTTCTACGCCCAATACACCTCTGTCAAGCCTTGGCTGATCAACGACGAGCCTCCGCCCGAGAAAGAGAGACTGCAATCGCCTGAGGAACGCGACCGCTTGGACGGGCTGTACGAATGCATCCTGTGCGGTTGCTGCACCAGCCAATGCCCTTCGTCCTGGTGGAACCCGGAAAGGTTCGTGGGCCCCGCAGGCTTGTTGCAGGCGGACCGCTTCATCGCCGACAGCCGCGACCGCGCGACGCGCGAGCGGCTGGACGACCTGAACGATGTCTACAGGTTGTTTCGCTGCCGCTCGATCATGAACTGTACGGAGGTGTGCCCCAAGGGACTCGCCCCGTCGCGGGCGATCGAGAGTATCCGGCTGACCCTGCTGAAGGAGGCGCTTTGAGCACCGCGACCGGCAGCGTCGCGGCGCAGCCGTTTAACGAAGACGACGGCGCGCTGTCACCTTGGTGGATACGTGCCGTCGTGATCGTGATGATCCTGGGCTTTGCCGGGTTGATCCTGATTACCGCCCTGTCGTACCGGAACGCGCCGCCGATTCCGGCACGCGTGGTCGACCCGCAAGGCGCGTTCTTGTTCGGGTCGGACGACGTCGGGGATGGGCAGGCGGTATTCCTGCGCTACGGCCTGATGGCCAATGGCAGTATCTGGGGCCACGGGGCCTACCTCGGGCCCGACTACTCGGCCTCCGCATTGCACCGCATGGGACTCGTCACGGCAGAAGCCATGGCGCAGGAGCGGCACCGAAAGGCTTTCGGGGCATTGGACCGAAGCGAGGCGGCGGCGGTCCAGGCGGAGACTGCGGTGGCACTGAAGACCAACCGCTACGACGAAGCCACCGGGACGCTGCAGTTCACTGACGCGCAAGCGGCCGCCTTCACGGCCGAAATCTCCCAATGGACCAGCTATTTTCATGACCCTTCACGCAATGGCGGCCTGAAGGCCGACCTCATCACCGACCCGGCCGAGCTGCGCCAGTTCACGGCGTTTGTGACCTGGGCGGCTTGGGCATCCGTGGCGGCACGACCTGGCGAAGAGCACTCTTACACCAACAACTTTCCCTACGACCCGAGCGTGGGCAACACCCCCATCTCGGGCGCATTGCTGTGGAGCGCCATCAGCCTGATGGTGCTGCTCGCAGGGATTGCCAGCGTGTTGCTGGCGTTCGGGAAGTTCGACTACCTGGGATGGATCACGCGCGGCCACAGCGTCAAGCCGCAGATGTTGCCGGGGCGTTCCAGTCGGGGGCAGAACGCGCTCGTGAAGTTCTTCGTGGTCGTGGCGCTCCTGCTTCTGGCGCAGGCGCTGGTGGGCGGCGCCGTCGCCCACTACCGCGCCGATCCGGGCGGCTTCTACGGCTTCCAGCTCGAACGCATCTTTCCCAGCAACCTGATGCGCACTTGGCACCTGCAACTTGCCATCTTCTGGATCGCAACGGCCTATGTGGCCGCAGCACTGTTTCTGGGTCGATCACTGCGCACGGACGAACCGCGCTGGTTGCCGGGTTGCATTCATGCGCTGTTCGCTGCGTTTGCAGTGGTCATCTTCGGGAGCCTGCTGGGCGAATGGGCCGGCATCGCGCAGCTCCTCGGGCCGTTGTGGTTCTGGTTCGGCAACCAAGGCTGGGAATACCTCGAGCTCGGCCGCGTCTGGCAAATGCTGCTGGTCGTGGGGCTATTCGCCTGGTTCGCGCTGCTCTGGTCGCTGGTGCGCCCGAGCGCACTGGCCGAGCCCGCCGCGAAGCCGATCGTCCGGATGTTCATGGTCGCGGCGCTCGCGATTCCGGTGTTCTACATCCCGGCGATGGTGTTCGGCGCGAAGACCAACTACACCGTGGTCGATACCTGGCGCTTCTGGATCATCCACCTGTGGGTCGAAGGATTCTTCGAGTTCTTCGCCACCACGGTCGTGGCCCTGACTTTCTACCAGCTGGGTCTGACCCGCCGCAACGTGGCGCTGCGGGTGATTTACCTCGACGCGATCCTGTACTTCCTCGGGGGTTTGATGGGCACCGGACACCATTGGTACTTTACCGGGCAGACGAACGTCAACATGGCGCTATCGGCGCTGTTCTCGGCGCTGGAGGTGGTGCCACTGACCTTGCTCACGCTGGATGCGTGGGACTTCGTTCGCACCACGCGCGGCGATCGAGACGCCGCTGGCAAGCAGATGGTCATTCCGCACAAATGGACCTTCTATTTCCTGATGGCGGTGGGGTTCTGGAACTTCGTCGGCGCAGGCATTTTCGGCTTCCTGATCAACCTGCCGATCGTCAGCTACTACGAAACCGGCACGCTGTTGACACAGAACCACGGACACGCCGTCATGATGGGGGTGTTCGGCATGCTGGCGATCGCGCTCATGGTGTTCGTGCTCAGGCAGACGAGCCGCGATGAGGACTGGCCGGGCGTTGAGAAATACATCCGTTGCGCCTTCTGGGGCACCAACGTCGGGCTGGCGATGATGGTGGCGATGAGCCTCTTCCCAGGCGGTCTGCTGCAAGTCTGGGACGTGTTGCAGAACGGGTACTGGCATGCACGCAGCCTCGACTACATCAGCAGCGAACGATCGCATCTGATTGAATGGCTGCGCATGCCGGGCGATGTGGTGTTCATCGTCTTCGGGGCGGTGCCGCTGGTGATAGCGACTCTCAAGAGCTACATGGCGTTGGGCGAGCAGCCGGGGGGCAAGAAGTCCGCTCTGCATCAACCTGCGTGAAATTAAAAAATGGCTGTGACGCAAGCGGTAAGCAAGGCGGTGATCATGAGCAAGGGCAAGCGCAGGACTACAACGAAAAGCATCAACAGACCGCTCAATGTGAATTTGACGCTCATCAAGTCGGCGTCTCCGTGCTCTCGATCGCCCGCCGCCTTTCCAACCAGGCCGGTCTGAGCGTGGACCCTGCGGGCAAGGGGCTGTCTAGCAGAGCAAGAAAGGCCTGCGTGAAGCGCAACGCCCTGGCCCACAAGCAGCGCGTGTTGACCGAGGAGCGACTGGAGGCGGTGCTTGAAACCTGTGAGAACTTGCTGAAGGAAAAGCGCGACCGCGCCCTCCTCCTATTCGCCTGGGCCTTGGGCCGACGCCGGAACTCGGAGGTGTCGAAAGCCGTGCTCGAGAAGCTACACCGCGGTGAAGAGGGCGGCTATCTGTACACGCTGGCGAGCCCAAAGACGAACAACAACGGGACAATCCGCCCGGGAGATGTGAAGCCAGTGGTCGGGCGGCCCCTCCGTGGCCCTGGAAACTGGCTCAAGGTGAGCGACATCAGCTCGGCGCCCCTCTTTGCTGGTTCGCGGGCATGCCTGGTAGGCGCATTCTCAAGGACGAGAAGCTCGGCACCGACCGGTTTTCGAGGACGGCGGACCGAAGCATGGGGTGATCGTATTTTTGGTGCAGATTGATACGGTGCGCGCCGGAGCATCTCCGAGCGCTTGAGGTGTGGGCGATTCGTCCAGCACCTGTAGTTGGCGTAAATTGACGCTCCTCCCGGACAGGCTTGGACTGCGCCATGACCTTCGCACATCGCTACGTCGGAGCGGACAGCCTGCCTGCCAG